>Ga0325414_1005847_pt1 | contig 13013 bp, 8 predicted proteins | sample PopdelMetagenome_8_FD_206183 | JGI IMG/M metagenome (GOLD analysis project Ga0325414, IMG submission 206183) | Populus deltoides microbial communities from Bellville, Georgia, United States - Leaf-PdKOR-R3 | ecosystem: Host-associated > Plants > Phyllosphere > Phylloplane/Leaf | place: USA...
TTTAGAGTCAGGGTGGACCACATGCCAAGAAAGGTAAATGAGATAATGTATTCCAACATTGAAACAAAACTTTCAAAACTAACTTCTTTGGTTAAGCAAGTAGCTTTGGGTCAGGTTAAGCACTTCAAAGTTTATGGCATTTATACATTTTTAGAACACTCTACTGATATTTGCCTATAACTTCAAGAGCAGGCAGTTCCTCAGGTGAATGCAATAAGCGAGTTTGACAACCAATTGAGAAAGTATGACCCCTATTCAAACCAACACAACCTCGGTTGGAGAGACCACTCAAGTTTGAGATATGGACAGCCGAGTAACCAGCATCATTATCAGTCTTTTGTCCATTATAAACTTGCCCCTCCACCTAACCATGTATTGAGTTCAGGCATGTCTTTAGAAGAAATTATTAAATCTTTAGCCTCTACCACACAAATGTTCCAACTGGAAACAAGAGTCATCATCTAGAATTTGGAAACCCAAGTTTCATAGCTTACATCATCATTAAGTAAACGTGAGACTAGTAAAGAGAAGTTGTCATCTCAAGCAAAGATTAACCTTAGAGAGAATGCTAGTGCCATAACTCTTCGAAGTGGTGCATACTACCTCGCCAGATTTGACAATACTAGAGAAAAACAACATGGAAGCATACCCAACAACCTTAAAGGTAGCAACTGAAGAGGTAAGTAAAACACCTGTCTTTCCTAATTCAAAAATTTTGGTTGCACTTTCATTTCCTGGCAGATTGGCTAAAAGAAAAAAAGAAAAAGTAGAGCATGAAATCTTATAGACCTTTTGAAAGGTGGAAGTCAATATTCCATTGTTGAATGTAATTAAGCAAATTCCACGATATGTCAAAATTCTGAAAGAGTTATGCACCAATGAAAAAAAAGGTGAAAACTCAAAAGAAAATAAGAGTGGGAGAGAACGCATCTATAATCATACAAAGAAAATTGCCTCAGAAATACAAGGATCCAGATATGTTTACTATACCCTATGTGATTGGCAATCATAAATTAGAAGGGCTATGCTTGATTTAAGAGCATTGACGAATGTTATGCCACTTTTAATTTATAAGGTTTTAAATCTAGGGCCTCTAAAGGAAACAAGGGTAATAATTCAATTAGCAGATATGTTTAATACATACCCTCAAACCATTGTTGAGGATGTTCTTGTTAGTGTTAATGAATTAATTTTTCCAGTGGATTTTTACATCATTGACATGGATGATGAGTTTGCTTCAAATTCAACTCATATATTGTTAGGCAAACCATTTATGAAAACAACAAGAACTAATATTAATGTGCATAAAGGAACTTTCTTTTTTGAATTTGATGGATAAATAGTAACATTTAACATTTTTTATGTTATGAAATATCTAGATTACTCTGAATTTGTTTTTCATATTGATGTTATTGACCCTATTATGCAAGTAATTTTAAGTAGAATTTCATGAAAGATGAGTTGAACATCGTGTTGCAACATAGCAAGACAGATAAGGATGCCAAGTTGGAAAGTAATGAAGATATGAAAGAAACAATTATGTATTTGCATTCACTACCTGTAATGCCATATAAGTTGGTTAACTCACCTTTACAACTAACAATTTTCTATAAAAAGGTTTTACCTTTTGTTAAACATGCCCCAAAGTTGGAATTGAAATCTTTGCCCATACATTTGAAGTATGTATACTTAGGAGAGGATTAAACCTTGCTAGTGATTATTGCAAATAATCTAGCCGAAGTTAAAGTGGAAAAGCTATTGAGGTTTGAAGGAACATAAGACAACGATTGGGTGGACACTGGCAGATATAAAAGGGATCAACCCTATAATTTGTATACATCAAAATTTTGCTAATAAACGATGCTAAATCAGTGAGAGAGCCTTAATGTAAGTTAAATCCAGCCATGAATGAGGTTGTAATGAAAGAGATTTTAAAGTTATTACATCAATAGATCATCTATCCCATTTTCAATAGTCAATGGGTAAGTCCAGTGCATGTGGTTCCTAAAAAGATTAGTCTCACTCTTGTTCCCAATGAACAAAATGAACTCATTCCTATGAGAGTTCAGAATGTGTAGAGAATTGCATTGATTTTAGGAAGTTGAATGATAACACAAGAACTGATCATTTTCCAATTCCTTCCATCGATGAAATACTTGAAAGACTGGTTAGTAAGTCATTTTTCTATTTCTTAGATGGCTTTTTTGGTTATTTTTAAATAGTTATAGCTCAAGAAGATCAGGAAAAGACAACCTTCACTTGTCCATTCTATTTCTTAGATTGTGTAATGCCCCATGTACGTTTCAAAGATGTATGATGAATATTTTTTTCTGATTTGATCGAAAATTACATTGAAATTTTTATGGATGACTTTATTGTTTATTGCAATTCTTTCTATCAATGTTTAGATCATTTGGGTAAGGTTTTGAAACACTATATTAACACAAACTTGGTTTTAAATTATGAAATATGCCATTTCATGGTCCAACAGGGAATAGTTTTGGGTCATATAGTTTTGGTTAGGGGTATTGAGGTTGATAAGGCAAAGGTTGATTTGATTACAAGCTTACCATATCCTACTAATGTTAAGGGAATTCATAGTTTTCTTAGCCATACAGGTTTTTACAGATGATTCATCAAATATTTTTCAAAAATTGCACAACATTTATCAAGGTTGTTGCAAAAGGATGAGTCATTTCACTTTGAAGAAGATTATCGAATAGCATTTGAAAAATTAAAGGCAGTGCTTACTTCAGTACCAATTGTAAAACCACCAAATTAGGACATGCCTTTTAAGATCATGTGCGACGCAAGTAAATATGCCATTGGTGCTATACTTGGCCAACAAAATGAAAGGAAAAGTCATGTCATTTGTTATGCGTTAAGTACGTTAAACTCCACCCAATACAACTATTCAACCACAAGAAAAAGCTTTTAGCTATTGTGTTTGCATTGGATAAGTTTAGATCATACTTGTTAGGATTTAAAGTGATTGTTTTTTCATTGTTTTTTCATATCATGCAGCCCTCAAGTACCTATTGGCAAAAAAAGAATCCAAACCGAGACTCGCATGCTGGATTCTTTTATTGCAAGAGTTTGATTTAAAAATTAAAGATCGAAGAGGAGCTAACAATTCTTTTACAGACCACTTGAATAGACTTGTACTTGAGGAAGAATCATTATCGATTTTAGATATGTTACCTGATGAGCAGCTTTTACATCTTCAAGGTAAGGAACCTTGAATTGCTGATATTGTAAAATTCCTAGTTGCTGGAAAATTACCTAATGATCTAAATAAGGAAAATAAAAGAAAAATAAAAAATAACTTTAAGTATTATGTATGGGATGAACCGTACCTTTAGAAAATAGGTTCTGATCAAATGATTCATAGATATGTACCTAATGATGAAATTCTTTCTTATTATCATAACTATGCATGTTGGGGACATTTTGAACCCAAAAGAATAGCTAAAAAGATTTTAGACAGTGGGTTTTATTGGGAAACTTTTTTTAATGAAGCATACAAATTTTGCAAGAGTTGTGAGAAATGTCAAAGAATGGACAGTGTATCCTATAGGAATGAAATGTCACAAATGACTATTTTATATTATGAGATTGTTTTAGTATTAGGCATGGATTTCATAGGACCTTTCCCTATTTCTTGTGGTTTTGTTTACATACTACTTGTTGTGGATTATGTTTCGAAATGGGTAGAAGCAAAGACTACCTATACTAACGATCCTAAGGTTATTATAGGATTTCTTGTTGTAAAAAGTAGACACACTGAATATAAACAAACTATAATTTGAGGCGTTTACAAACATTGTCATTAAGGATATTTTCTCAACACAAGGCTATCCTCCAGGATCCAACAATTTTCTCCTCTAAAGACAATGGTTACAGAAATAATGACCAAGATTGAAATGAAATACCAGCAAGCTTTGCAAACACAAAAAAATAATACTATGATTTTTTCAGCACACTTTGACTTTAAGAGTATATGGTATATATATAGACTACTAACATATAACAACTAGGCATAAAATAAATTAGAAATTAAAGAGCTTTTACAACAGTTAAAAAAAAATAAAAGAGTTGCTAAGGAATTAAAAAGTTGAAATTATTCTAAAAAATAAAATAAAAGAGTTATTAGGATTTTGTGACTATTAGAAAATTAATTCCAAAGAGAGACATGACACTTTACTATGCCTCGACTACTTTTAATTTAGGAGATTATCTTGGGTCCGACATAACCATAAAACACCATAATCCTTGAATCCAAGTGTTTTAGGCCTAGCACCATTTCCAGACCTATGTTTGTCTTGGGTTAGGTTGATCGCTAAACCCAAGTATTTTGGATTTAGCACGTTCATCAGACCCATATTTACTTGGATTTGGCATGATTGTCAAACCTAAAGGTCTTGTGTCTATCGAGGTTGTCAGACCCATATCAAGGTTCATTATATAAACATTAGATAAAAACCTTTTAAAATAGTCTTCATTATTTACAACATTTCTCAAGTCTAATATTTTCAGTAGGTTTAGAATTCCTAGAGCAATAATCAGTGATCAAGGTACCTATTTTTGCAACCGAACTGTTGAAGCATTTATACGAAAATATAGAGTGCATCACTGAGTAACCACCACTTATCATCCTCAAACCAATGGACAAGCTGAAGTTTCAAACTGAGAAATTAAAAACATCTTAGAGAAAATGGTGAACCCGAACCAAAAGGATTGGAGTCTACATCTAGAGGATGCATTTTGGGCATACCGAACAACATATAAAACTCCGATTGAGATGTCACCATATAGGTTGGTTTTTGGTAAATTGTGTCATTTACGTGTTGAAATTGAACATCATGATTTTTAGATAGTGAAGAAATGCAACTTAGATCCTAAAGAGGCAAGATCAGAAAGGAAGTTGCAACTTCAAAAGTTGGAGGAGATTCAGTTAGAAGCTTATGACAATGTAAGGTTTGATTCTTTTTTAAACCATACATATACATGCATGCATGAACATGATTAAGGCCTTCTTTGTTAAGTGTCATATATAACCTAGCAACCTATATTTGGACAGTTGCTTTGAATTATAAACCCGTACTACAAGCCTTAAACCAAAAGTGTTTTATCTAAGCCGTAAAGTTAGTGGAGCATCATTTATCATTATCAAAGTATAAGAATACATGGAATAAGTTTGGGAGTGTCTTAATTTATGTAGTGGAGGCAATAAAACAAGTTGTTATGTTGAATTTTATAAATTTATGTATAAAGAAAGGGAAAAAAGAAAAAAAAGATCATCATGTTCTAACTCTAGTGAAGGGTTGGAGATTTAGAAGGTGAAAGATCGTTTTTTGGTTTGAATGAAAATTATTCTCTTGAACAATCAAAGGATGAGGTTAATGTGGCTGTAATATTTTCAAGTTTAAAATGTCTAGATAGTGTTTGGTTTTAGGTAATTTTGCTTCATTAGTTTCTGCAGCTCTAAGCTACCCTACCAAAGATTTTTTACCTTGAACTGAGCCCTATTACAACCCTTGTAAAGACATTATGATTTGTGTCATGCATGTAATTCAAGTGGTGGAGAATGAGAAGATTTGCAAGCTTATGGTAGATCATTTCGAGTGGAAAGAAATTGAGTGAAACACTAATCTTTCAAACATATGGGAAATAAGTGATTATTCTTGCGAGTTCTACGCATTTGGTTACTTTATTTTCAAATGAAAACACTTGTTGCACATTTTTTAAAGTTGTGTAAAGTGTTATTCATGATATGTTATGATGATTTGAGATTTTAATTATTGTTCGTTGATAGCATTAAATTTTTGACATTGAAAAAGTAAAATTGAAATTTTGCTCGAGGATATGCAAAAGCTAAGTGTGAGGGAATTTAAAAAATGCAAAATATACATATATTTTTATTCCTTTTAAACTATGTTGTTTAATATATTTTAAGCGTATCCAAGCTTATTGGAAGTTATTTTTATGAGTTTAGCATGACTATGAGACTTTGTGAATTAATTGTTAAAAGATAAGAATTTATGCATTTTATATTTCAAACCTTGCTTCTTGTAATAGGTTTTTCACCGAGTTATAATTTCAGAATATGAACATGGGCTAAATCAAAGTTAAAGTAAACATATCAAGCTTTCCAGTAAGGTATTATGGCAAGAAATCTGAGTTCATTTGGACTTCTAATCAGACTTGCAGAATCAGATTGAAATTCTATTTATAGCAAGATTCTCTGCTTTCACACGGCAGATTCAAACAGGCATATCTTAAACCTCAAACATTGAAATCATATGATTCAAAAGCCCAAATTTATCTACACATCCAGGACTATAACTTTCATAAATGATGTCAAGTTAGATAAAATTATTTTGAAGGTGACAATCCAGACACAATCTGAAAGATGAGATTATTCTCCTGATCTGATAAGGAAACTAACGGTGTCAAACATCCCACTACGGATAAGAGTTTGACATAGAAACAGTCGGCTTTAGACCCAAGAAAGGTGCAGATCAAGCCTCTAACATGTCATGAATGAAAGAATATAGTTGGGATGGGCGGATATTGCAAGAAACCAAGTTAGAAACCACATCTAAGTTGTAGCAGAGTTGGAATTACAGCAGAGTTGTGACAACATCAAAGTCTATTTTCAACAAACATTATGAGGGATTTAACCAACCTTAAGGACTAAATAAAGAAGAAAGAAGTTAAATAGCATAAGGATTTATAATTAGCTTAAGAATTCTAAAGAAATTCGGCACCCAAGAGAGAGAATAAATAGAACAGAACACAATTAAAAAAAGGGCTTTACAACATTCTTTTTGTAAACACCAGTAAAAATAAAAATAAAAATATATATATATATATATATATATATATATATATTTGAGTGAAAAAAATGGTCTCAAGAATTGAGTAAATTAATTGATATGACTTGTACAAGTACGAAATATAAAAATTTGAATTTTTTGATGAAAAATCACAAATCGACTAATTTTATGTTATAGCATGAAACGTTCAATCCGGTCATTAGATTAAGTTGAAATTTCGCGTGGAGTCTTATAAAATATTATTTTAACTTAGGTTAAAGTTTTAGAATTTTTGGAGTATGATAAGATTTTTTTCAGATAAAAGAACAAATAGCACAAATGAATGTCTAGAAATTTCTTTAGGGACCAAATTGAAACTTTGCCCAAAACAACCCTATTTATAAGCTGCTAGCAATGAAAAAAAAAAGAGGGAGTGTGCAGTCGGTCAAGAGAAGAAAATGTGAAAAAAGGACTTTTGTCATTTTTCATGGAAATTGCTTGAAAAATCAAAACAAAAAAAAGGTGTAAGATAGAAAGAGTATTAAGTAATTAAAGAGAGGGTTTGATACATTAAAAAGACTACAAGGAGTTAAAAGATTTTAAATGTGCTTTTAGAGAAAGAAAAATTGAGCTTAGAGGGAAATGTGAAGGAGAACTTGATTCAACTTGTTTTGGCTTTTGATTCTTCATTCCATAAGGGTAAGAAAACTCTCTATAATGATCCATTGTATTGTTTTTCATGTTTGTTCTTGGATTAAATAGAATTGGTATTATATGAAGGTGGGTTCTTGATATTAGGGTGGTTTGAATGCATGGATTTATATTGATTATATATTTGTTGAGGGAATAAATGTTCGGGCTTGTCATTAATTAGGTTAATTTGTAAATAAAAAAAAGAAAGAGAAAAGAAGATGAAGGGGGATGAAGAATGGTTTTCACCTTAGATTTGCTATTGATCCCTTATTATGTTATGAGTATATATGATCTTATCATGTTGATTCGTGAAATTTTATACATTGATGCTTAGTTATTATTATGTGTGATTATGGAACTCTTAGAAAAATAGAAATGATGGACGTAATTTGTTACGTTGTGCTAGAGTATTATATTTTGACATGAAAAAAAAAACAAATAAATGGGTTGAAGTTAATTAAGTGAAAAGTTGAAGAATTATGATGTCACCATTTTTATTTGAATTTTCGACAAAGGTAAAGAATTTGGAGGGGTGGGTTGAATTGATGTAATTGGAGTTTTTTGATGACTTAAATGGATGAATTGAGTTTGGATGATGGATTAAAATTTAGAGTAGAAGGAAATTTATCCTTTTCTTAGAAAGGTGAATTTGACCATGGAAAATATAAGAAATAAAACTTCAAGCTTGAAAAAATTAATGAATTGCATTTAAATAGTAAAAATAATAAAGTAATAAGTTAAAGGAAGTGGAGAATTCACTGTTCACCCTCACCCAATGCAATGTGAATTAGAACAATAATCCAAAGTGCATTCCTTCATTTTTTTTTCACTTTTTTGTTTTTTTCCTTTAAATTATCTTTGTCAATTTTACTTTTTTAATATTGAGTTGGTTAAGAATTTTGATTTGTAATTTTTTTCCTTTGAAATACTATAGATTGCTACGGTGTTGTCCTACATAGTTTTTTATTTTATTTTTTTATTTTTTAAAATTATATTTGTCGATTTTATTTTTTTAATATTGAGCTGATTGAGAATTTAGTTTTGTAATTTTTTCTTTAAAATATTGTTGATTGCTATAATGTTTCTCCACATTATTTTTTTTGTTTTTGTTTTTTTATGATTTTCTCTAAAATTATCTTTTTCAATTTTATTTTTTAATATTAAGCTGGTTAAGAATTACAGTTACAATATGTGAGAGAAGTACTGTAACTTTCCTCGCAAATTACTGTGGATTGCTACAGTGTTTTTCCCAACATAGTTTTTTTATGTTTTTTTTTTAATATTAAGCTGGTTAAGAATTATAGTTACAAATAAATACAAATAAGGCTAAATCATGTGGGGAGAACACTGTAACTTTCCTCACAAAACACTATAGATTGATACAGTTTTTTTTTTACATGGTTTTTTTCCAGTTTCTTTTGTGTTTTCTTTTCTTGTAATATTTTTTTAAAAAAAATTGTTTTTGTCGATGTTATTTTTTTAATATTGAGCTGGTTAGAATTTAACTTTGTAATAAAACTTAATCATGTGGGGAAGCACAATAGCTTTCCTCACAAAACATTGTGGATTGCTACTGTGTCTCTCCATATGGCTTTTTTTCTTAAAATTTTTTTAAAATTATCTTTATCAATTTTATTTTTTTAATATTAAGCTAGTTGATAATTACAATTCATTACAAACTTATATGTTGATAACTTCGTATTGTTATGTTACAGGGCAACAACTTTGATAACTTTCCACGAAGGATCTTGCAACAACTTTTAATTTCCTCTATTTAATCTTTCTAGGGTCCATAGCACTGATTTTGTTAGGACACTCTACTTAACCTTTCTAGGGATAAAAACAACTTTTATTGATATTAGTTTTGTCTATTCTTAATCATGGAATGATGAATCCTAATATAACCTATACTCAAACTAAAGCATATCTCCTTTTCTAATAAATATATGAACCCTAACTTGTTATGTAACACTAACTAATTATGCATGTCGAGGATTCTTATTCTATGTAGGCTTGGATTCTCTAGTGGATCAGACAAATCTTGTTTTAATGGTCGAGCAATTCATCATAATTGACTGTCCTGTCTTCCTTGTCTTTAGTTGATCACGAACTTCTTGAACAAATTTTATTCGTGGATTTTGTTTTTTGAAAAAACACTTGATATATAGTACGAATAAAAAACAATTAAACACATAAATAAATTGGCAAGTAGGGTTCTACATTTTAGGGGAAATGGTCAGCTTCACATTCAACTTTTTGCCATTTTAACGCATAGTAAGACATTGAACACCTCAGATATTATCAATAATTTGTCATCTCTTTGGGTTTTATTAAGGATAATATATATATATATATATATATATATATATATATATTAGGTATACTTGTAGTATACACAACACGCATCACTTAATAATGCAACTTGATTAAAAAGAATCATCAGCAAAACATATCTTTAAAATAGGAGGATAAGAAAATATATATGGTATGATAGTTTGCTGCAGAAGGTAACATTAATTATAAACAAGCCGAGAGATTAATGTCACTGGTTTTGTGCACCGTGAAGAATTCCAGAACCTCTGGAAGGAACTGCACGCAGCTAGTGCTAACCCAATGCTAGATTAATGTCATGAACATCTAGTTTGGGCTCGGGATCTTTTCTTACACCCCCGTGTATGAGGACCTTGTATTTCTATTGTTTTTTAGATTAATTTAGGAGTTCGAGTTAATTTGTATATATTTTCATTAATTTTACATGTTTTCAAGTTAATGATTATATAAATTTTTAGTGGTTTTTAGATTTATAAAACTTAAATTGATGACCTTTAAAAGATAAATTTAGGCTTTGACTAATTGAATTATTGCTCTGAGAATTATTTAACGTGTTATGAATTACAAAGCTGATTGATTAATTGATAAATATATATAAAATCTTGTTTTCCGTTAGGTGAATGTATGTTTTCTATATTTTAGGATAAAAAAAATATTTTTACTGTGAAAAAGGTAAAGAAAAAAACATTAATACCCCATCCAAGAGGTTTATTTAGTGAACCACGCACAAATATAATTTTATTATAGCGTAAAACAACACACAACACGCTATTTAGTTTTTTTAGGTAATCTGAGAAGTGAGGTTTAAAATATTAAATATTTTAAATTATAAAGTCAATGCATAGGATGTCTGCAGCTGGTAGCGTAAAAACAATTTTCCTCCAACATTTAAATTTTTCTTCACTCAAATAAAAATAAAAATAAAAATAAAAATAAAAATAAAAATAAAAATAAAGATGACATTAGATTGAATTGACTCGACGGGAACCAATTTTGATTTTTCCAATCTTCATGTCATCTAAAATTTTGAAAGAGGTTATACTCTCAATTAAAATGGGTCCCACTCATTTTATAATACATTTTTCTTTTAATTCGATCATAAAAAATATTGTCAAATCATCAATTAAAATTAAATATTTTATTGAATGATTAGCACTTTCACGTTGAATAGATATATTTAAATATTTTTTTTAAAATAAAATAATTAGTAGACTCCTTATTGTTTTATTAGAGAATGAAAGAAGCAAAATTACATTTTCTAAAGAGAATAGAAATAGAAAAATGAAAAGAAAACAATTCTAGTAATTTGATTGTAGTGCCCGAATTGGAAACTAAGTGAAGTTGTGTAATGTTTTTTTTTTTTTAATTAGAAATGTATTAAAATAGTATATATTTTAATTTTTAATATTATTATATAAAAATAATTAAAAAATACTTTTAAAATATTAGTTTAATATTTTTTAGGTAAAAAACAATTTTAAAACTAAATAAAATGTCAAACCTTACATGCAATGTAGTAAACAAACTAGCCATTTAACCCGCGTTTCGTCTCGAGTTATAATTTTGTTTTCAAACAAATACTGGATATGCAGGTTATTTCAATGTGTTTTTTTATATAAAAAAATTAAAGTGTAAATTAAAAAGTCTATACAAGCAAGATCAAGATATTTCATAACATAAAATAAGACTTACATTCGATTGTATTTACCAAACTTATTTATTTAAATAAATAAAAGATAAATCTACATCCTAAAAAACTAATGACTTAAATAATAAATACAAAATAAAATTGACTAAATAAATCCACACCTTAGAAATATTACGCAAGGCTGAATACATAGTATGTAAAAACAAATATTTAAAAGCAATATAATTTAAAAACAAATATTATTTTAAAAAGTAAACTTCATTTGTATAAAACACAAATTAGAATAATATCTTGAAAAATAAAACAAAAACAAAACAACAACAAAAATTTATATTAGAAAAAAGCCATACAAAAATCGTGATCTAAGTTATAAAACCATGATAAACTCATAGAAAAAACTTAAAGATAGTTACAAAATCAATATTAAAAAAATAATACAGAATAATAAGATCATACGAAGTCGAATTCCTAACAAATCAAATGTTGAAAGATGAAACCAAGAAAAAAAATAAGGGTGAGAAAAACATTAATTAGAGGGATAAAAATATTCAATTGGAGGGTTTAATTGAATTGAAAAATAGCTTTAATATAAGAAAATTTGATTTAAGGTTGAAATTGATTGAAAAAAATTCAACTAAAGTGCCAAGGACAAAATTAAAAATTTTAAAAAATAAGAACCAAAATAAAAAATCAAACATATAAGAAATTACAATTGAAAAACTAAATTGAAAATAATAAAAATTTCTACAAATGAAAAAGAAACGAAATAAGAAATTAATTGAATGGGGACTAAAATTGAAAAGTAAGAAACATAGAGGACATTTGTATACATTACTTGCCAGGAGATAGAAAGGAAGAAAAAAAATCAAACGACCACCGGCGATAATCCGACTACCGTAAGTTGTCACATGCCACTCTAAATAAAAAAAGACACGACAAAATGTTTATGAAGACAATGAAAGGCCAGTTACGTCTACCAAGTGACTTCACACACACTGCCTGAATGACGCAAACGCCACCCACGTGCTGAGGCGTGTTAAGCACACTCTGACAGCTTTAAGTATTAAAAAATTCAAAAAATATGAAAAATACAAAATACCCCCACGACCCCAATAATTACACAAAATACTCACATAAGAGTATAAAAAATACCTTCAAATACTAAGCTTATGTTTTATCTCTTATAAGATCAAAGAAGTAATTTCACTATATATTAAAATTTAAAAACTCTGAAACACCTTTATCCAACATCACAATAAGGTTTTGACTCAAAGAAAAATTCGTATTTTTACTGTTAAGAAGTTTATTCAAAATCAAGGATACCCTTTATCAACCGTTTTATCGACTTTGTAAATAAAAAAATATTTTTAATGTATAAAAAAAAACATTAACACTCCGACGGGAGATACTTAATTTTTTGGACCAAAAAATACAAATGTAATTTTATTATAGCCCAAAATACAAGGAGTAAAACACGCACACCAATTATTATTTTAGGTAAACACTTAACATGGTTGGAGGAG
>Ga0325414_1005848_pt1 | contig 13011 bp, 8 predicted proteins | sample PopdelMetagenome_8_FD_206183 | JGI IMG/M metagenome (GOLD analysis project Ga0325414, IMG submission 206183) | Populus deltoides microbial communities from Bellville, Georgia, United States - Leaf-PdKOR-R3 | ecosystem: Host-associated > Plants > Phyllosphere > Phylloplane/Leaf | place: USA...
TTTAAGTTTAATCCAATTTGAATATGGAAATTCCCTTGGATTGAGAATTGATTATCTATCTTTCAAAATAAGGTCTAAAAATCGAATAAAGCTTATATATATAATGATAGTTGCATGTACAGGTGATCAGATGATAATTATCCTAATATAATTAATTAAGGATGTTAATTTCTCTTACTTTTATTCCCTTCCAAAATCTCTAGGATGCCATCTCTGTATTGATTAGTACATACCCTTTCTTGTGGAAGCTGAATCTAAAGTCTAAATCAAGGCTGGCAAGTAGCAACTATCCTGAGTAAAAACAATTTAAAAACATAAAAAAAATTAAAATTTTTAAAAAGATTTGTGTTCCCAAATAAACCATTAGAAGACCATCACAAAAGCACAAACAATAAAAAAAAACAAATATAATTAATAAGTGCATTTAAGTGAAATACGTTCTCCTTTGGTTTTGTTCAAATTTGTAAAAAGATAAAAGCATAAACATATTAATTTTGATTAATTATTTTTTACATTAAAACAATCTCAAAATACTAAAAAAAACTCTAAAACAAAGGAAAAACTAAAATTTTAAAAAATATTTTTAAAACACCAGAATAAAAACTCATTCATAGCAAAACATACATGATCCTGTGTTGACGTGGTGAGGTCAAGAAATCTACCTTGTTGATTAGCCTATTTACGAAACATGTTGGCAGTCATCAACAGGTCAATTTAGTGATAAAGTGAAGTTGGTAGAAACAGACCCATGCATAAAAAGTGATTGAACCCTACAAGATTATGTATGTTAAATCACAAATGTATCCAAAAATATGTCATGTATTTATTAGCCCAGTCTATAAATAAGTTAATCTACAAATTATCCACAGCCACACTGAATTTTTTTTGCATTTCACTATGTTCTACGAAAGTTCTGCAAGAGTGGATGCGAGAAAGAAATGAGTGGTGACATGCTCTCTGAATATCTCAAGCTCAGGGTTTATTCAGCTATAGCTGTTTGGTCCACAAAGATGTTCGGTCATCACATAACAATGGTAAGACAGAAAAGGAAACGGATTATAACCTCGCCTCTAGTGTTATTTCAATCACTAGAAGTTAGTGACCTTGAGATATCCCTTGCCCCATGATTTACAAATCATTTGCATTACTCCTCCTCTGAGGCAACTGCATGCATGCTATGTCTTCTCTAGGGAGACTGTACACTACTGCATTACCAGACTCGTTGGCGATTTGCGGATTTTCAGATGTTAGTGCTACAAGATGTGTAGCCTCCTTGTTTCTACGAAACACCAAGTATGCAACCCCAGCCAAATACACTGCCATGCCCAAAAATCCAAATATTCCAAGAAAGATGGCAGCTACAAGCTTTAGATGGCCATGAAGAAGAATCTTGATGAAGCTAGATGCAAGGTAGTATATATTTATTGCCATGATAAGAAAACCAATGACCCAAGTAACACCTGAAATCTGCAGAGGAGGAGTAAATTAATTGATGTCTAAAAATAAAATAAAATGGTATATATGCAGAATGAACACAACATATTTCAAGCATGGCATGCGAAGACAACTGTTTTACTGGATATTATAAATATTTCTTTGATGATCTTATTGAGATATTTTCAAGAGTAAACCGTGCTGAAGATAGTCATGGCATTCTGAACCTAAATTGAAATCTTCAAATTTAATGCTGAACAAAACTTTAGACAAACAAGGTGAAGTAAAGGTAATACCGTAGTTGAGTTGGCATGTATCCCCATCTTGGTTTCGCTACTTGTGAACTTGAGAAGTGGAATGAGAGCAAAAGGGAGCTCAAAAGATAGAATCATCTGCAATACAACATGAAAAGTGAGCAAGAAATGCAAAGAGATAACAGGAGTTTTTACTCTGATTCTATTGGACTGTAAAACAACAGAATGAGATTGCAAAAAGATAGCTTTTTTTTTTAAACTAAAAGCTGGACTTAATGTTCACACAAGAAAGCATGATTTCCAGAGAACTGCCTCTGGTGGAAAAAATGGGAAGTGATGTAATACAGTTTGTTAACACTAAGGTCATTGCTTCATGTTTCTACTGAGCATCCCAGAAACCATAGCTTTAATGACGTTCAGTTTCTTATTATCACAGCTAAAAGTCTAGCTTTGGATGACAGGAAATAGTTATCAGAAAAAAGCAAGAACAAAGAAAAAAGAATCCATTTCTACTATATAAAAAATGGTATGGAACAAGGTGCATTATAACTAATGGCTCTCTCACACAAGATCGCATTAGATGGTAGAAATGAATCACAAAAAGGGAGCCATTAAAATAAAAGACATCCTAATGTCAACCATGTTAAGATTTTATATCTAGATAAGAAAATAATTCACTGACATGATTATGCATGAAATTATTATCTGGGACATGCAAAGCAGCACCTTCTCCCATTTAGGACAATGAGCAGAGAAATATATTTAAACCACAACAAAAGCAGTATTTTTTATTGCACATCATCATCATAGAATATCATTACTTCCCAAAGAAAAAGGCAACATTCCAAAATATCACTGACTCGGCAAGAGAAATTAAACATTGAAGCTGCCACAAGTTTAAATTTAATGTTACTTTCTGCAATCGCTCTAGCGGTGTTTATATTCTGTCCACTGCACAGATATAGATCTGAGAAATAAATGAATGCCTTGTTCTGAAAGCATAGTATTTGTGTCAAACTGATCATACCGATGCAATAATAATCAGCTTTCCAGCTCCGGAAGAGCCCCCAATGATGGCAACAATTAAACTAGGGACTATGGCTAAGCTTCGAGTTAAGAAGTTCCTTAACCATGGTGTCAATCGTAAATCAAGAAATCCCTGCAGTAAGAAATGAAAGGAATAATGAGTGACAAAACAGCCCCAGGAAGCAAAAGAAACAACAATGACAATTTGAATTGCAGAACAACTAAAACTCTGCAACAAAATTTAAGAATGCTACCACAAAGTCTATTTCTTAAGTTTAAAGTGACTGCTTTCTAGTCAGAAACTCACGTGCTGACATTGAGAAATAAGAATTTCTTAGAGTGACTCTCAAATACCTGCATGACATACTGCCCTGCATAAGTTCCTGTTATTGTAGAGCTCTGACCTGATGCCAGCAATGCAATTGCAAAAAGTTTCGAACTCCAACTACCTAATACATTCTGCAAGCAAGAAACCACAATGGCACTATCATGAAAAAAAATATCTGGATCAATAGAGCACTGAGGAAATTGAAAAATCACAATATGTTATAATAGTAGAAAACCATGTCAGAATTGACAGGACAATCAGATTATTGAAAATGTTGCTGAGTTGCATACTTCAAGAAGAAAGGAAGCTTTGTTCAAGTCCAAGTCCTTGCAGTTTTCTTGATCTTGAGCATTTATATTTTGTGAGTTGCAAACTGCACCACTCACGGAAATGATAGATACATTGATGAGAAAGGCCAAAACGAGAGCAAAGCCACTTTCTATCATGTAAAATCTGCAAGCATCCTGTGAACAAGAATGGCATCCATTGCTGCCTGTTAATAAATAGACAGTGTAGATCCATATTTCAAGAAGTTCATTCTGGATGTCAAAATTTTTAACATTTTGCCAGTGATTTTAAAATTTATCATTCTGAAAAGTGCACCTAAAATTTTAAGCTTAAAAGAAACTGGCCAGAACAGAAATTAAATCAGGGCTATACAATTAACTAATTAGTTTGCTTGAAGATTCTTCCCAAAGAGGCTATTTTCTACATATGCCAGAGAGCATGCATGAGACAACACGTAGGAAGGTAACAAATAACACTAAAATGGCTAAAAGCTCACTGACCAGAAGGCTAAACACTGAAATTTATTTTGAGATTATGTTAGTTAATCCTGCAGTTTACAAAGACCAAAAAAACAGTAGGGAAATCCACTAGTAGACAAGAGCTCGAATGTAGCACATGTATATAATCTTTCTAGAGAGGCTTCAGAACTGCCAACTCCCAATGACTCAACCCTTTTAATATCAAAGCACTTTTGAACACTTGAACTACACATTAACATGCACATACATGAAAACAAACTTAAGGTTTTTCTCAAGTACATGCACAAGCAAGCTCAAAGTAGTCTACTCGTCATATTTACCTTGATGCCATGCATAGATCGTGGGATTTTCCTTGAAAGCACCAATGCTGAATGGAGAAAGAGATTGTGCCTGCAAGGATGTCATAAAAGCCTGGCAAATTTAAGAGGGGTTTTACAAATGCAAGAAAACATGAATAGATTGAACATAAAACACATACGGCATAACCATAGCACCGAGAAGTGAAATTGCCAGACCAGCAGCACCATTTCCCTTTAATTGGGGAACAAAGAGCCCTTTCAGAACTTCCTTCGCATCAGGCTTTGAGTAGCCAAGCTCTGCAAAAAAGCATCCAGCTATGGTACACACAAGAAAAGCAATAAAGAGTTCAAGCTTCCGAACCTGTACAAGGAAAACAAGATGGACTCACATGGTTTAATTCAACATAATAGAAATGTAGTAGCAAGAGCAAATTCTTCTTCTGGATAAGTGAAACGTCAAGACTGTTGAAAACATATAGCAATTGGGAAGAAATCAAAGTACCCCATATTGCTGCAGCGCTAAAAGGACAAGAGTGCTGAGTCCAGTCAGAAGAACACCAATCCATACCGGAATTTTGAAGAGCATGTTCAACGCAAAGGCTGTCCCAATCACTGGAAGGAGATGGAAGCATTTTTTGGTACCAAACATCGATTATAACATGAAAGAAACAGGCTGCTCTCTTTTAATACACCAGCATTTTGGCCAAAATTTTCCTCTAAGAAATAAAATCAGTTGAAAACAAGAGTGGGGTGATGTAAGCATTATTAAGTACATGCATGTGCACCATATGTTTGATGCTTGGAGCAATGACTTCATTATACCATGTAATGACATGTAATGCTCAAAGCAAACCAGAGATACCCTCACCTTCAGGAATGTCACATGCAACTATGGCAATTTCAGCAAGGACCCACAAGATGAAGTTTGGTATTCTAGGATATTCATTCCTGCAGTGTTCTGCTAAATGTTTTCCTGCAACGAGAAAGATAATTTTGGAAGAAAAAAATCTGTATTAATACGTAAACAGTGGAGAAGATGTAGAACAAATTAGCAAGTTTAGATTTCACATACCAGTGACAACACCCAAATTTGCTGCAAGAGATTGGATAATAAGAGCAGCACATGAAGCTACTAATATGATCCAAAGTAACTGCAAGTTTTTTAAAAGGAACTCCCTCAGGAAAAGCAACAGTACACAAAACAAATTAAAAAAAAAAACTAACAAATCCACATGCTAGAAACTTTCTGCAGGCTCTAGATTTTCACTTTCAAAAAGGTGTCCATCAAAAGACCTGAGACCCTCGACGCACTGTGCCACATGATATAGCCATCATTCTGGATCTTTTTCTTTTTTTTTTTTCAGGGGAGGAATCCAGAGGAAAATGTGTCATAAATATTAGCTACTGTGTTCCATAAAATTCATTGAAGTGCAAAATTCCAATTTACCCTCTAACACGACTTTCTATGGTATTCCACCACATGATGCTCCAGATCTCTTCTTTGATAACATTACATTTTGACAAATTTCAAAGGCTGAAATCAAGAGGGAAAACAAACTGAATTAAGATAAAAGGCAGACCTCATACTTGTATTGCGCTCCTGACTGCAGGTCAGTTTCAACTGCAAGTAAAAACAAAATATTCAGCACTTGTCATTATTTCTAACCATGTTACAAGCAGCATCACAAAGAAATGCTTTTGATCTTACAATTTCCAGGGTCAATGTATGCAATTGAAACAAGGAACCCTGGACCCATGTATGCAAATAGGTTTTTCCAGCTTTTCCTCTGCATAAACAAAGTACACATGGACCTTCAATCAAGCATTTCACATTTAAACCAATTTGATAAAGACAAGCAATGAAGCCCGTAGGCATATTATCAATCACAAGTTTCATGCTAGAAACATCCAGAATTCCTGATAGGAACATGTTAAGGCTAAGAACCACTGGCACCCAAGATTCTGATGAATAATAAAATTATACATGAAACATTTATGCCTCGATAGATGAGTATATTCAATTTATTTCATATCATATACAGAGACATAGTATTGATCTTTTTGTTAAGCAAAGAGCTTATGTTGAAGTCAATTTTGGTAACATTATCATAGTTTGCAAGCTGCAATATGCTTTACATTCCTCGTTGCACTAAATCATGCTACTTTTCCACAACATGAAAGCATATCACTATCTGCTGGCACAACCTATCTATGTGACTGTTAGAAGAAGAGTTTCCCATGCTTTAACCTAAAATTATTCTCCTTTCTAGCCATCACGTGCATGCTCATACAAAATTCTCCAATTCATCAGCCCATAGAGTTCTCAAAAGTTTGTCATGTCATTTGAATATCCTCCACTACTAATCAAACATTCAAACATTTATTTGCCAGGCAGATGCCAACACTAATCGCTAAGAATTTCCATAACTACAAGTCATGACTTTGTTTTGAGGACGTGAGCTATATCAAGGAGAACAAGACAAAAAAGACCTTTCCAATACACACTGCTGGAGTCACTGCCTTTCTCAGGATAATCTAAAGGTGAGAAACACATAAAAGTTCCAGTTTTGTTCATACCCACAAGCCTTTTGGAAGACATGGGAAGCTCCAAGTCCTTGTCAAATGTCAAGTACATAATTTGAATGCTTATGTTACCCTAACTGTCATTAGGATATCGAAGAAACGACAGAAAAGCATGACTGAATAAAAATGAAAAAAAAAATCTCTTGCACTTTCAGGTACAAAATAAACCTCATCATATTCTTACAGGTAAGTTCAAAATAATAATACAGCCTTGGAATTTATAACTAGACTAACATCATCAATGATATAATTGAGTGGAACAGAACTATTCAATCTTTTTATTGTATCCGGCTCGTTTCTACAAAGTCAGATGGAAATAGAAAAGTAATTGAAAGTCTGCTAATCAAATTGCAAGAGACGGAAAAAAAATAAAACAACTACAATGATGATATCAGTCAGTTGAATACTATGATGTTTAGATACCATTTTTCAGCTGTGCAAGTTGTTCCCTACCTTAATAGAGAAACAAAAGAAGAGAAAACAAATTTGAATTGAATTAAGTGATTACACCATGACACTAAGCAGTAATTATCACTTAAATTTGCTTCCTAAAACACCATTTGACTCTTTGTTTCTATAAAACAAGCTTACATCATCTTTACTAACCTCAAAAGTCATTCAATTATCTCAATTCCTTACCACAAACACCATCTTTTCACGCACTCATGATGAGAGCTTAATTCAAACAAATGGAAGACACCAAATGCAACACACAAGCAAATATTATACATAAATTCAAACGCAAAATTTTTCAACATATGCAAGTTCATATATTGGTGGCTCCCCGAGATGGGTCCCACAGGAATGCCAGACATGAAAGACATGAACCTCGTACTCGTCTGAAACACATAGAAACACACAAACCCACATGCATACATACAAAGTTTTTTTTTTGTTTCTAAGTCGGGATATTTTCGGGCCAGATTGCTTTGGCACACATATATACATGTACACACGTGTATTCATATTTTCTTTGGCATCACTTTCTGTCTATAAAAATCTCTCATTAAATTATAATAGAGATAGAATAAAAATGGAGTAAGTGCAAACATGGCAACTCTAATGAGAATCAATAGTAGTATTGATTGTTTAAAAGAAAACTTACATCAGGCACGATAATTTGTTCAGGATCTGAATTCTCAATCAATGGTGCATTAGAGAAACTCCTATTTCCAGTGCTGGCAATGAACTGTGGCTGCACAGAAGACGAACCCGCCATGGCTAACTCCCACTGTAAACTGTGTTTTCATTGAAACAGGCAAGATTTGGAAGAAAGAAGGAAACTTTAAGAGAAGCAAGTAGATATTACAGCAATTCAATCACAACAACGCAATCTGGATTCAGATTTAATGATTAGGAAACCAAGATTAACGTAGATCAAACAAACCCATCAGAGGAAAACAGAAAAAGAGAGGATCTTTTGGTGATAAAAAGAACAGAAACTAACCTCAGTAGCACAAGATGCAAATGAAGAGACAGAGTTCAACGGTTTCAGCCTGTGCTTTATAAACTGCTTCGTCACAATTTGTAGGATTTGTAAGACTCTCGCTCGCAGATACACACTCAATATAAGTTCACTCCTGTCTTTATAGTGACATTTCCCTGGCTCTCAGTCTTCTATTTGGAGCTTGAGAAATGAACAGACGCCCCCTTGTATTTTTTTATTTTTTTTTTTTTTTTTGGCATGTGTGTTCCACCTAAGGATTTGCGCGTAGGGAAAGGTTTTTTTATTATTTTATTATACAACAAAATTTTCGTGCTTGATTTCTTCTAGCTCCATGGAATATGGATGGTCATGAGATTGCTCCCCGCGTGCTGGATTGGATGGACAATTTCTACGGTTAATTTCATAATTATAGTGTATTTAAGTTATAAATTATTATATATTTTTATATATTATCTTATAATAATTTATTTTTATATTCAGTAAATTAATTAATTATATCATATTTATGCTAGTTATTAATGTTATTGTAGAATTACAACTTAAATATACATTGTCACTTTCAAAATAAGTTAGGAATAATTAGGATTAATTTTATTAAAATATATATATATTTTTAGCTTGGAGAAGAAAAGGAACATTGTTTAGGTTATAAATATTTGTTTAAGTAATTACTAACTATTAAGTATTTATATTTATTATATTATAAATATTATTTTTATAAATTTGAAGGCACTGTAATCATAACATTGATGAAGTCATAAAAAAAACTTCACATAGAAATTGGATTTTTCTTTGTCTACTGCAAAACTGGGCCAAGACATGTAAATTAATCCGAGTTTGTGTCTAAAAGTTCATGAAAAAATAAGTTCATCATGAAATGAGAAACTCTTTGATATTTAAGTTAATACTTGTATGTTGATAGAAGATAATATGTATAAGGAAAAAAAGGGTATTGGTGTTCATATCTAGGTGTAGTTGGCTCTATGTGACTATGAGAAAGCTTGTATGTGTTAAGAGTTTATGTGGATGGAGAGTTTGTGACCTCTATTGTGGAGAGTTTGATTTTCATTAGTGTTCATGTGGGTTGGTAGCGCGTGGTAGAAATGTAGCTATTGGTGATAGAAACGATGCTTGTTTATAAAAGTTTTATGCTTGCGAGAAAAAAAAAATATGTATGCTACACATTAAAATTGTCGGTACTTGGAAAAATAAATATATAAATATGAGAGAGAAAGACAAACGGGTAAGAAAAATCATCAAAAGAAGTAAATTTAGACTAGTTACTAGGCCAAGCCTGATCTAGTCACCCTAAGAGGCGACCACATTTAGTTTTTGGTAAATTTTACCCCATCAATTTTCCCTAAAGTGTTGTAAACATGTATGTATGGAAGACTTTAACAAGCTAAAAGGAAGAAAAACTTGTAATGTAAAATTTTATGTTTGTGGTCATGCTTTCATAAAAAAGTTACTATTATGGCTATGCTTTTGAATGTTTGTCATTTTCTTATGAACTCATAAGATGTTTTTGTCAATATTTTATAGAGAATGATATATAATTCTTTCGGAGACAGGTGGTCGCAGATACCTAGAGACAAACGGTTACGGGGACCTGAAGATACATTTAGAGACATTGAGACTTTTCATAGAGATTAACATAATGGAGATATAAAGAAAACTATTATTTTTTATTCAAAAAATTTAAAAGATAAAGATACAATGCATGAGATAATTGAGATATTATTTGATTTCAGGCAACACGTCAAATACATAAACTTTTTTTCTTAGTTCTAGTTGCTTTTCTTTTCTCATAAACTAGTGAAAGTAACCTTTTGCAATTAATCTTTCTATTTTTTTTCAAGGTGTGACATTCTCTGGTGTCATAATTATGGTCATGGTAAAAAAAACAAAACTTGTTAGGATTCCTCGTGCTTGCACCACTTTTAATGGAAAAAGCATATTGCACAAACTCTTTCCCTTAGATAACAGCTAGTAACTAAGTTTGTGTGGTGATTAGAAGCGTAGTCATGAGTTCTAGGAATGTCAGGCAATCACGGATATGACCCTTGCATCTTTTTAGATGCTCTGGTTGAAGATTAATGGCGTTAAAAGGACTTCTCTGGTATAAGTGGAAACATAGATGTCTTGTCTAATCACATGAGCTTCTTTCACCCTAATATAGTTCTTCATCGCTTGTTTGACACTATAAAGATTTATCTCGGGGATACTGTATAACATTTTCCATATGGAATAGTTGTATACTCCACTAATCAAAGCTTTTATGATGATGAGTTCAAGAAGTCTTTCCACTTTAAGAATCTATTTGTTGAAATGTTGAAGATAGGCTTTGATGCTTTCATCTTCTTGTTGTGTGATAATGAAGAGCTATGTGGTGATCTTTTTGGCATGAATGATTTTGTTAAAAGGAGAGATTAGTTTGGGGTTGAGATGAAAAAACATGAAGAATAAAGCCAGATTTTAGGTTGTGATACCATGCTCGTGCAGATCCGTAAGGCATTATTGGAATAGCTTTGCACACGGCATTAGTGTCTTGTGTAACAAGCTCTAGGATTTTTCTCATATTTTGTATGTGCTTTCGAGGATCTATGAGTTGTCTATGTTAGCTTTTATAAAAACATAATCTTTAGAGAGTTGAATGGTATTATATGATAAAATAGAGATTCTTCCACTGGATCATGTTCAACTACACGTAGAATCATAGATCTCGTCTCAACATAGCTCTTCTTCTAGTGTGTGAATGGGACTTAAATAAAGATCGATGGTGATTGGATTGTTTGGAGTGGCTCGTGTGAGGACAATATGTATAGCTCCTTTTGAGTGTAGGAGTGCAAGCGTTACTCGCTTGCATTTTATTATGTCATGTCTCTTTAGAGAACTGGATTCATCACAGTGTATGTATGTGAGCTTATCATTTCGAAGGAGGAGAAATACGCAAATATAATTGTATTTTTGTGATAGTATTGTTGATCATCTGCACTTGGTTAAAGGGTTGTTAGAGTTCCGGAGGAACTGGAGTTCCTATGATAAAGAGAGAAGGGTTACCATTCTTTGTACTTAAGTCTTGTCAACCATAAAAAGTGTTTTTGTTAAAAGGTGTAAAACGGGAATGAAATGGCTTTTTTATTCAGTTTTCACATATAATACCACTGATAAAGTTGTAAAAAAACTTAACATAAAAATTTAGTTTTTCATCGTGTGCTGCGAAACTAAGTTAAGATATGTGAAATGGGCTAAGCTTGTGTCTAAGAGTTCCTAAAAAAAAGTAAGTCCCTTATAGGATGAGTGACTCTTAAATACTTTAATTAGTACTTGTATGTGGTGGGAGATATATATAAAAAAGAAAAATGAGAGTATATAACTTGTATATCTAGGAGTAGTTGGCTCTATGTGGCTGTAGGAAACTCTGTGTAGGTTGAGAATTTGTGTGGGTAGAGGGTTTGCGGCCTTTTATTATAGAGAGTCCATCTCCAAAGGTGGTACTTGCTTGCTTGTGAGACTACGTGTATTCATACACCTAACTTGGGCTTTTCTTCATAAATGAGAAATTGTGTTGTTGGCCAACCAAGGTGGCTCATCGCTAGTGTGATATTGTGTCATATGTTTTGTGTCTCATATGTGATTAGATGAGAAGTTGGTGAATCATGTCTTTGTAATGAAGTGCATTTATTTTTATTAGTGTTGATGTGGGCTAGTAGGCGTAGCACAAAGTAGCTATTAGTGATAGAAAATGATGTTTGTCTGTAAAGTTTTTATGCATGTGAAATGGAAAAAACTATGTAGACTATATAGGCTACACATTAAAATTTGTTTGTACCTGAGAAAATAAATGCATAAATGTGGGAGGGAAAAAAAGGCATAGATATAAGAAAAATCATAAAAAGAGAAAGAAAATTGGGTTGGCTTAGAGTGAATGGTCTCGGGTGACCATAATTTTTTTTACCCCATCAAATACCTTACAATGACTATATCAAACCTTGTGTTGGAAAATATTTATAATTTGGTGAACATTTTATTTTTCCATGAGGCTAAATCTAAACTTATGCTTAGAAATAGTTGTCCATATACATTGATAATAAATGTATGGATTCTCAAGAAGAGAGGAGTCATGGTGGTCTTTCTAGACCGCTCGAATCCCATAGATGAATAAAAAGTTAGATCTACATTGAATGTCATTTTAATCATCCCATTTATCCTTATAAAAATAAATTTGATTTTAAACCTTTGTTCAAACATGAAAAGGATATATATATATATATATATATATATATATAGAGAGAGAGAGAGAGAGAGAGAGAGAGAGAGAGAGAGAGAGAGAGAGAGAGAGAGAGAGAGAGAGAGAGAGAGAGGGGTTATTTAACATAGTTTTTAGTTTTACTTTTATATATGTTTAGCGTGAAAAAATATTATATTTATATTATTTTGATGATTTTAATATATTAATGTTAAAAATAAAAAAGTATTTTAATATAAAAAATTATTTTAAAAAATAAACGGTTGAACAGATGGAATTAGCATGGCAACCGGGGCGTGCCAAGCCATGGCGGGCTAGGATTTCATAAATATCTTCTTTGAAAAACTGCTGGACAACAATTCATAGAATATTATATAAAAAGATAATTTGAAATTACACTAGCGCATGAGCCAAATGTTAGGGGATTATTAAACACGGGGCAGGTATGATTTAAGCAAATAATGTGATAAATATGGACCCTGTCAATATAACAAAGTCTTTGTATTTTGGTGCTTCTTACAATGAGGATGTCAACTTTTATTTTTTAAAATAATTTTTTGAGAATTAAATAAAATTATGAACCTCGAAATTATAATAATAAAGTGAAATTTGAAGATATGATAT
>Ga0325414_1005850_pt1 | contig 13008 bp, 6 predicted proteins | sample PopdelMetagenome_8_FD_206183 | JGI IMG/M metagenome (GOLD analysis project Ga0325414, IMG submission 206183) | Populus deltoides microbial communities from Bellville, Georgia, United States - Leaf-PdKOR-R3 | ecosystem: Host-associated > Plants > Phyllosphere > Phylloplane/Leaf | place: USA...
AAACAATATACAACAAAAATGTTATAATTTTTAAAAAACTAAAAAATCAGATTTGATAAAAATATAATATGATAAAAACTTATCCCAAAATGCTATTACTATTAGAATAAAAAACTCATACCACTTCACAATCGAAAAGTATAAAAAAGGCGTCACAAAACCAGTTATATCTTGATAAGTCAATTCATTTTTTTTTCTAGCAAAGAAAATATATTGCATCACACAAACACAAGTTGATTTTATAAATTTATCGCTGCTAAAAATTTTAGCTCACAAAATCTTATATAATGGTTTAACTAGTAACCCTAAAGGATCCAAAACTTGTGGGCTAATATTTACTTACTTACAATAAATCCAAAGTATGTTAACTAAGCTCAAACATGAAGATAATGATAAAAATAACAAATCTGACATATAAACTAAAGTTGTTGCATCTAATTAAACAAAATAACCTAAGATAGATAATTTTCTGAGTTTAAATAATGTCATGAACAAAATTCTCATCCTAGAAACATTAAGGTCTTTGTTGTCACCTTTAGATATTCAAAATAAGCTAGGAAGTTGATTGTTGAAGTTGCTTCCCGTTTAGTTTCCTTGTTTATCTATAATAACTAATTGTAATTTTAAAGAATCATTTCAAAACACAAAAACCCTTGTTTTGTTCATTTAACTTTCCTTGTAGGATTACAAAACTCTCAAAACAAGATATTATATTCTTGTAGAAAAATAATCATTGTCAAATAGAAAGTTCACAAGTCAAGATGAAATAACTAATAAAATTTGTATAGTATCTTCTGATCTATATCGTAAAACGTTCCTGAATTCCGATTTATCTAAAATTTCACCCAAATATAGAACAATATTTTAGAAAATTCTGGGTAAATTTTTAGCTTGATCCAAAAATTAAATTAAAAATTATAATTGTTGTTGTAAAACTAAAAGTTAGACACAATTACATTAAAATTTAAATTTCTTTACTCAACCCTTTATTGTGCGGTATACTTAAATCCAGAATCACATACTCAAGAATGTGAAAGTAGCTGTTGTCATGTATTTTTCCATTACAAATTGAGGGCTGGCCTAATTTAGCTAGGTAGTTTTGCATCCGAAGGAAAAGGTGATGGCTACATTGATTTGAAAATCACTGGTTCCTTCAATTTTTTCTTAAGGAAAGTGTTTACGTTTGCTTAATTGAGTTATAAAAAATAAATTAAATCTTAATTGAAGTCGTGGAAGTAAGAACCCGATTAAATTTGTTTGATCTTTTCTCATAACATATGGTGTGTGCAGCATTTTCTTTTCCCAAATCAATTATTAATAATCTTCCTTTACATCTGATAATATTTTTTTATAACCCGGGGTGTCCGGGCCAGCTTACGCGCACCACGACTAATCTCCGGACTCATTGAACATTCTGCAAGCCCAGTAGACATGTAAAACACCGCGGGAGTGACAGGCGTATACACAAAAACTCGAACCCAGAACACATAAGCAGGACAAAGTCTATCAAAACCACTGAACTGCAAGCCTCACCTCACATCTGATAATTGATAGTGCAATATGGAGTCCATAACACGAGTGAACCCTAAAGCATATAATAATTGGAATAATCGATGGTAGGTAGTGCCAAAGTTGGCTGAAATGAATTATAATCTACTTGGCATTCCTTAGTATTTTTCCAAATAAACATATTAATAATTGCATAATGGGGCTGGGCTGAGAGTGTCGGCACCAAGTGAAAAAAAAATCAATTATAATTATCACGAGCTGAATTCATGGGACCAAAAGTCTTTCAAGGCAGGAACTCGAGTTAATTTGTTCAAATGTCGTTGACTTGCGAAACAAAAAAAAGGACTAGAATGGAGGATGGAGGCCCTGAGTGCAACTGCATGTGGTTCAAACAAGGCCGGGTGATCATAAGCCGCAAATGCCTGCCTAAAGCTCACAGAGTAATGAGTATGGACAACCGACTTCTGCCGCCCACATCTAGCATGGATTCATTACTTCAACAGTGGTACGTGACTTGTTTCCTTGAATAAAATGGATTTTTAAAAAAACTTTTGTATAGTAAATTTAAAGTTTTGGTAAAATAATATCTTTTAATTTTATTTTATTTTTGTAAAATAACACATTTTTATCTTGTTATATTTTTTATTAGAAACATTTAATAAATATCATTTTTTTTAAGTACGTCAAGATAGTTGACACACTTCAAAAGCGTGACATCAATTAAAATTTAAGTTTTTCTCATGTCAAAGAACATAAAGAATAGATACAGATCTACCCCTCTCTCTCTCTCTCTCTCCAAACCGACAAGCACCTCACTATTTATTTCTCTAAAATATCCAATAAACACTTATTTTTTCCTTAAAACAACCAAAAATCAAAAGCATTATAGTTTCTAAGCATCATTTGGTTCAAAATCCATCATTGCCTTTTTTGCCGCCGCCACTTCCGCCGCCGCCCCTAACTATTTTTCTAGTCCTACAAGCAAGGTAAACATACTACATTGCTATGAATTTGTGTTTGATTTAGTTTAAATAAAATAATTATTGAGATTGAATTTATAGTTTAGGGTGAATGTAGGGTTTGTCAAATTAATAATAAATAAGTTATGAATACCATTAATTAAAGTTGATCATAAAAATAACTTAAATTAATTATGAATTAATTATATGTTGCGTTTAATTTTGGATAAGTTGCTGAATCAAAGACTTTTTTGTATTATTGGAATAAGGTAATAATGTAATTAACTATCCTTGATGATTTCATGCAATAGAGCATGGATGCAGTATAATTATAATGAATTATACATTGCATTTAATTGTTGATAAGTTGATGAATATGATATTTTCTTTGAATTATTTTAATTTGCTATGAATTTGGATTTGATTTAATACAATTGAGTATGAAAATATCAATTAGATTTGGTATCATGAATTATGTTTACTTTTGATCAAGTTTGTTTTTACGTTAAATTTTGAGAATTTAATTAAATTTGGTATGAATTTTGCTAATTAATATTAGGGTAATGCAATTTAGTTAAATTTAAATCCAATTGACTAGGATCTGATTTGGCTTTTTTTCACAAAATATCTTCAAATATATTTATGTTATGTCATTACGATAACACTATTGTTCCTGATGTGAATAGTAATATCACATATAATGGCAAGAGTAGTTTGTTGTTAAATGTTAATTTAGATATGTCATATGCAGAAATGAAAGCAATTATTTGTCATGAATTTGGATGGAATTATAATGATATTGATGTTGAAATAACTTAGAGTTGTCAAATTAGTGAACATCAATATTATTTTGTATTAATTGTGTGTGATGGTAGTTTTAAGACAATGATTGATTCTTTCATTCAAAGTGGTTTGAACATGACGATATTGTATATGAGTAATCGACCAAAATCTGATATTTTTCCTGGTCCTTCAAAATCAGTTAGTAGAGGTAAAAAAAATTTTATTGTTGAATGATTTGCTGCAACGGATAAATGACACTATGTTTGACAATCCATTTGCTGATCAACATAGATTTGACTATTCTGAGACTAGTGACAATGATGATGATGATACGTTAGACCCAAATATAATGGTAAATATTGATGATGATGTTGATAATAATGTTGATGATGATATTATTGATGAAATCATACCTCATATTCCTGAATTTAAAGATGTTTCTGGGTCTAGTTTTGTTGTTTCTAATGATTGGACACTTAGTCATAGATGTATTTTATGAGGGTCTAATTTGGAGGTTAAACAAACATTCAGTAGTAAAAATAGATTGGTTAATATAGTTAAATGGTGGCATATTGCACATTCGGTTGAATACTGATTCCAACTGTCAAACTCTGCATTTGTTTAATTACAATATGTGTAAGCACCTGAATGCAAGTGGTATTTGCATAAGGAATATCATAAAATATTGGATTTATTTAAGATAACAAAGTTAAAAGGACTACACATGTGTGTTTTGACCTTTTCCAAAAAACCACCAGTAGCTTGATGCAAATTTTATTGTTAATGCTATATCAATATTTGTTATGAATAAGCTTTTAATGACGATTGCAAGTATACAAAATAAAATAAAATTGCATTACAAATATAAAATTGCATATGACAAAACATGAGTTGCAAAATAAAAGGTGATTGAGCATCTTTTTTGGTTCACATAAGGAGTCTTTTGAAAAACTGCCTAGGTTGTTGGCAATAAAAGAATCAAACCCTAAAACAGTTGTTTTATCGCAAAACAAAATCTTGATGATAGTATAGTAATTTTTTAGAGAGTTTTTTTTTTGGTCATTTGGTCCTTGTATTGAAGGTTTCAGGCATTATAAATCACCCATTAGTGTTGATGGTACATATTTGTATAAGCGATATGATGAGAAGTTATTGATTGCAATTGCTTTTTATGCAAATAATGAGTTATTCCCTTTGGCTTTTGCAATTGTTGATGAAGAAAATAATTCTAAATGGAGATGGTTTTTGCTTTGCTTACAAAGATACATGATTAGTGATATGATATGTATATGTATAATATCAGATAAATACATAGACATCAATAATGTAATAGCAAAAGTTTGGCATGGACCTATAGAATACCATTAGTATTGTGCCAGATATTTTATCAGTAACTTCAATTATCAATTCAAAGACCTAACTACAAAAAAAGATTTAATGAGGATACGTCACAAACTTTTAAAGCAAAAATTTGATTATGGTATGAAAGAATGTGTAAGCTGAACTCAACATATAAAGAATGACTTGAATGAGAATCAAAAGAAAAATGAGCTTTATGTTATGATGACGGTCACCAGTATGGTAATATGACAATTAATCTTTCATAATTATTTAATCATGTTTTAAAAGGTGCTCGTGCAATGTCTATTTTAGCTCTGGTGCAATTATCATTTTACAGGTGTAATATTTATTGGGTTAAGCTGATATATAAAGCTAATGATTTTATTTAACGTGGGAAAATTTAGCCGATAGTGAGTAAGGATAGGTTAAGAGATCTTACTGTAATGTTGTTTGACTCTAATCAACATATGTTTAGGTCAAAACCCCTATTAAATTAGGTGTTGTAAAAGAAGTCAGACAAACAATCAGATTGAATGATAAAACATGCGTAAATGGTAAATAATAGACATTTCAACGTCTATGTTCACATGTTGTGCTAAGAATCACTTAGACTTCACATAGTTTGTTGATGATCATTACACGATTTAGAGCTATAAATCAGCATATGACATGTCATTATGCCTATTACCAAACGAGCTAGAATGGAGTAATTACACCGGACCTCAAGTTGAAGCAGACTCATCTAAATGAAAATTCAGGCGTGTTTGAAGAATATCTACTCGTTTGCACAACGAGATGGATGGAAGAGAAGATCATACATATTATAGGTGTGACATATGCAATGACATAAGTCATAATTGAAAAATATATCATAATCGACAATGTAAATATGACAACACAATTGTATGCAAACTATGTTATGATATATTATTATATTTTCGTTAAACATATTAAACTTATCTAATTTCATATCAATCACAAATACTATTACATAAGATGTCATGCACTCGAGGTGACATATCGTCTACTCATGTTGAGTGTCTACATTTGGACGATGATATTTCTGGATAGCATGACTATAAGCAGGGAGAGTATGATTATGATCATGAGGAGCATCCATCACAAAACGTGCTTACCGAACCCACCGACACTTTTGTCTTACGTTACAAGATAAACATCGATTGGATGATGTATTTGCCAGTATTGTTAGTATATTTAGTTTTAATATATTTTTAATTTACTTATCATTAAAGGTATTATATATGCATGTACTTATAAGTTAAATTATTATACAGTATGAGTCCATTATTTATTGTCATACACATTGAAGGGTGATATTGCACGAGCGGGTTCAACCATATGTGTTTCAGATGGGTGTTTTGTACGTTAGTTGTCTAGATCATATCAAGCTTGACCATGACTTGATCCATGCACTGATTGAGCTATGAAGATGTGAGACACACGTTCCATCTAAGGTATGCGAAGATGACATTAGCACTACACAACGTGATGATTTTATTTGGACTGCCTATTGATTGACGTTTAATCACAGTTACTGACGTTTATAATCGAATTATGTTATATAAGTGATCATTTGGATTAACACTCACTCCTTCTAAATTTAAAGGGGGTAGTATACGTCTTAAATGGATTGAGGAGACATTTACAACACCATGAGATGATATTAACGACAAGGTCTTGCAGAGGTACAAATTAAATTATGATTTGAATGACATTTTAATGTGTTGATTATTTGTTAAGTTTGAATGAGTTAATATGATAATTTTAATATGTTATGTAGATATATGAGAGCATATATATTGCATCTATTTAGCAGTGTATTACTTACAAACTTCATGGGGAGATAAGTGCCATTAATTTATCTAATGCTCCTGGATAATTTTGATGCTACCCCCACATATAGTTGGGGATCTGCTGTCTTAGAATGCTTATACAGACATCTATGTTTTGCATGCATGAAGAGGACCAAACAAGTTGGGGGGATGTTTGCTACTTCTTCAGGTATGAATTGAAAAATTGGATTATAACTATTTACATTTAAAATATTTGTTGTTAATAGTAAATAATTAACTCATTTTTATTTAATAAAAGTTAAGATCCTGAAAGTATCTTCATGTTGGCTAGCCCTAGATACCCAAATTAGTGTCTATGATTGTTCAAACTATGTGGATTACACTACAAATCCCACTAGGATACAAATATTGTAAAGTTATTTTGCAATTTTGATGCAAATTTATATTGTCTAATTGTAACTTTTAACAATGCAATTAAACTAATATATTTGTAATGCTAGGTGTTGTGCTGGTAGAATTTTTGAAAATAAACCAACACATATATTGACATTTTATCGAAGTGAGCTAGATGAGCAGCATGCTATCTAGGTATTTCTTGAGCAATTTGTAAAATAAAAAACTTGACTTCATCGAATTGTATCTTTTTAGTATTTAATAAACTTTTACTTTAAAGGTCAAATGGATGCCTTACATGAATGAAAGATTGATGGTTGCTCTAGCTAATTACACTATCAGGATGGACATATTGCCATCATTAGTCCCTCAGATATTTTTTTAGATGATCGAGCTATATTACTCAGATCGGGTAATATGCCAGTTCAGGTACAAACAACATATTCGAGTCGATATCGATACGAGTGATGTTTAGCACGCCATAACTCGTTAGGGTAAACATAATGATTATGACTAGTTAAGTCATCATGAAGCTTATGTGTCACAGTAGGATGCACAAAGGAATGAGATATTTACAGATATGCATCTTATTATTATAAATAAGAAGTATTTGATGTGGTACATGAGTATAACATATCGGGTCATTACTCTAAATCCTGATTAGGTTCCTTCACCTGAATACATGCAGTACAAACAACATGCCTAGTGGATTCAAAATATCATAAGTAATCTAATTTTTTTTAATTAATATATGTTAAACAATAAGTTTTATGTTTAATTTAACATTAATGTTTTGTTAAAATTAGGTTGGTTTTATGCTACGAGAGGGTCAAAAGGTCACATTAGTGCTTTGTAATATTGACAAAAAAAAAAGAGGTTACACATGTGTCTTGGTGGTTCAATGTTTGCCATACAGGACTTGAAACCTTTGAAGATAAATTAATTCTTGATAATGTCATGGCAGAAGACGAGGCCATGCAGGTAGATGCAAGAGCTGAATCCAGACGTGCTATTGATGAGCCTAGATTACCAGTAGATGATGTAGACGTAGATAGATTAGTTATGTTTATAAATTTTAGGATTTTAATCACTTCAATGTTGTATTATTTAAGTGTTTTGACTTATTTTGCATGTATATATATTTTATAATTTGCATTCTTGAGGCTACTTGTGATTATTAAATGTGAGGATTTGTTGAGTTTGGTTATTGTGGTTTTTTTATAGGTTTTTTTAAGTGGAACAAAATTTTAGGTATAGTTCCTATATAGAGGAAACTCTACCTAAATTTTATTAAAATTATAAAATTTTTAACTCTCTAAAATCATTAACTAAATTAAATATCAGATTAACAAAGTAAATAATAAATCTAAAAAAAAAACTTTCATTTGTTAGATTTAGACGGTGCAGTAACTCTACTACCAATCCTTTAGCTCAATTGGTCAGTCAGTTGATTTAGTTGTATAAATCGATCAATCAGTTCACACAAAACTATGATTTTATGAATTTTTTTCCTAATATGTTCTAAGTCAAAATATACATCTTTATCCAACTTGTAAACTAAAAAACAGACTACAGTTAAAATCTCAAGAATTTGTTGTTTGCATAGTAGATTAACTCTGTTTTTTAGTGTCAAACGATCAGCCGATTTAACTAACTATTATGAAATGGTTGCTCGGCTTGCTATGAATTTAATCAGATGTCGTGGTTTAAAACCATAATATTTTGTTAAATATCACGTTTCTAAACAGCGACATTAAAATGTCACAATTCTAAACCCCAACATCTAAAAATATGTTATTTTGCCAAAACTTGCTCTTATGCTAATTCTCCATTTCTTTTGTTTTTGCATGCTAATTGCCTAATTTATCCGAATATAATTAGAATTCAAAGTGTTCAAGATTGAGTTCAGTTGTCTATCTGAGAGTGTAATAAATGTTTTTTAAAATGCAATTTTTTTAAAGATATATCAAAATAATATATATTTTTTATTTTTAAAATTTATTTTTAATATCAATACATCAAAACAATTCAACACACAAAATAATTTAAAACTATTTTTTTAAAAAAAGTTTTCCAAAGTAAGGTATAACAGCAATGTAAAACACACTTAATCACCGTTTTCTATCATCAGCAAAATCAACGGTACGAGTTTGATGGTTAATTTTGCTCACGTGACTGGTTCTCTCACTCACACCAATACAAACTTAAGTTTCCCCTGGCCAGAAAAACAGAAACGAGTAGCATTTCACATTTAGTTCTTGATAACACCCTTTTATATATATATATATATATATATATATAAAATATTTTTCCAACCATTTAGACCCGCCCGAATCCAGCCTTAACGGGCTAGAATTTCAGCCCGAGAACACCCGACACCCTGCACCGACCTGGCACGCCCCTGTATTATTATTATTATTATTATTATTTGGTTTCCCCGCAAACTTTTCTATGCAGCACCACATTTTTACACCATTTACTACACCCTACTCTCCATGCCCCCAACGGTTAGCCACCGTCTCCAACCAAAGTGCATAGTACAGCAACCCAAAAGAACATGGCACATCAACCTAGACAAACATGGAACAAGATTCAATCTTCTCTTTCACTAGGGAAAGAGTATATAAATACACTCAATTACCAGGCCAATGAGAGTAAATTTGATCCTAGCAATACAAGTCCAACATACAAATCAACTTAACCAATAACCATAGCCTGAACTACTCCCTATTGAAAGCTAGGGCTATTCACCATGGCCAGGTCGTACAAGCATACAAATTTTAAGTTTAGAAGCACAATCTACACACAACAAATACACATCCCTTAAACTTCACTTGCATTTTATACATTATTTTCTCAGAGGGTCCCCGTTTCCAACATCAAGACTGTTTTTTCAGGAACAACCCAAACCATAAGCCTTCAAACCCATCACTCCACTAGCTCAAGATACGACCATGGGAGACTTGATTTTTGTGTGAAGTTTTTTCACACCTTCATCAGTTCTCATGCCTAACAGCATTCCTCTACTTGAGTACTCCCATAACCTATAGTTGAGCATAGTTATTTGCTTATAAACTGAACGATGTGTTTTGCATGCATAGGAAGTATTTCCTGCTTGCCTTTATACTTAATGCACTTGTGGGAAAGGTTTTATGCTTTCCCAACGTCTTAATTTGCATTGCTGTTATTAAGCAGATATGCTATGCTTGTGAGAATTGGCATTAGAGCTTGGGTAAATAATGAGAGAGCGGCCTCAAACCAGGAGATGGGAAAATTACATTCTACACCAACAGGGCATGGAAACCAATGGGAAATTTTCTGGTTAGTTTCACAAGTATCCATTCAGGATCTAAAAGATGGATTTATTGCTGACAGGTGAGAGGATTTTTTTCTTTTGTTCAGGAGAGCATTCCTATGAACTAAAAGGAAATCTACTAGAAGGGTAGTGGTTAGTGGTAAATGCCATAGATCAAGCATTTAAACATTAACATCGTCATGTAAACAACATACATCACATGAACACATGCACTGATTATATTCACAAATCATGACCTATGCACAGTAATGACAATATTTCCAATCTGATGATTTGATCTGAACAATGATGCAATTTTAATTAACATTTCAAACATCACAAATCAACCATGAAGTGATCATATGCAGTACTATGCTGGAATGCTTAATTTTTCCATGAATTACTATATATCTACAGGAATTCATCTGCTTCATGCATTTAATGGGTTTCACATTAGGCTATTGTAAACAGTTTGATGAGCCTAGAGATAACTTTGGCATTCTAGTTAGATACAACAAATTTGGACCCACTGAGAAGCGGCCGAAATTGTAGGCGTTGTGGCAGAAGATATATAAAAGTCAATTCACATTTACTCTCCTATCATGTGAATTTTGAAGAACTCCAATAAGCTTGAACTTACAACTGTATCTGCAACACTAACTTTCACCTTTCTATTTGTGTTGATAGAAGAGTTACATCAACATTACTTATTGCATAGCTGGAACTGAACCCCCTGCTGCCACAATCTGTCGCTCCAGCTACAGCAGCCAAAAAGGAAGAAAAAAAAATGAAAACCGTTTACTTAAGATTGAAATTGATACAGAAATGTCAAAACAAATTCTAATTTTTTACAAGAAAGATGCTTGAGTGATTTTTAATCACCCAAAGGAAGGGAATTTCTAAAAAAAACTCCCCATGATTCCCACATGGCACATGGGTAGACACCGGAAACTAAATCAAACTAGGGATTTTAAAATGATGTGTTAGACAACAATGATGGAGTTTCAACAGATGAAGTAATCTTTTTACTACACATTTTTTACTCACCGTGAATAGAGTTTGAAGATTGGCTTTCAACTGCGTGTACTCATGATTTACTTGTTGCAGACATCTCAAACACCTGCACAGACATTCTGGGGTCAATCAAAATCCTCTGCAACTGCCATAAGACTTAGGTAAAAAGCCAAAAAAAAAAACTGGCCAATAAATACCCAGCAAGATCAACATGAAGGAACTTAATAACAATTACATTAGCAAATCAAGGCTCCAGTTCTTCAACAGTCATTGATCTTTCAGCTTCAATGTCATGGCAGAAGTTTTTAGGACTTCATCCTAATTCTATAATCAGTCAAGGAAAGCAGACAGACCATTCCTGAAACATGGCCATCTCATGAAAACCTATTAAACTAATTGCTTAACTGGTATAGTATTCAAAATTGTCAAACTTTATATCCACGACCATTTAAATAAGTTATATACAATTCAGGAGACCATAGGAACTCAGCTGTAAGAGTGAAAAATTATAACAAAGAAAAACCTGAACTACACATATAATTCTTTTGCGACTTCTAACAAACCAAAACATAAATAATCAAGAATCTTATGGTAGATAAACTTTCAAGAGCAACTGGATAAAAATTATGACTTAATATTGATTGAAAGGAAAAAATAGAACATTGCAATAAAGGCGTGTGTTAAGAAATCTCACCCTTCACGGTTTTGGGCTTCACAAAAAGTTTTGAAGGCAATGCAGACATTTTTAATTCTTGCTGCACCTATGCTGTTAGCCATAAAAAGCAATAATATAACCAAAAAATATATATATATATGAAACAAATCCAGTAAACTAACAAATATGTAAAGTGATTCCCACAACATGACTTAATATTAATATCATCAAATTTCCAATGTTATGATTATGAGTTCCAAAATATCCCTGGCATGGTATTACTGATTTTTGATGCAGTCATTAAACATGTCTCCTCGGAAGCGACTAAATCACAAATGAGACAATCAAATAACCTATGATGAAATAAGGATGTGAGTGAATACCTGGAACTACTACCTTTCAGTTGATGAACGTGAGAATCCACCTGTTTGAAGTCCACAATCTGCTGTTCTCTGAAAAAAGAAAAACCCAGTAAGGCAATTTTCCAGGCGAACAAGTACTTTCTGCCTGCCAAGAAAGCGAGAAGCATAGAGCTGCACAATCAACTAGAAAACTTTATGTATCTCTACATGAAATCCAAGAAAATGAAGGCATGAAAAACAAACTCACAGGGCTTTGGCCATATTATTAACAAGCTTTTCACAATCTTCAAAGAAGAGAGACACAACCTCCATCACAAAATCAGGGCTGCTCTCATCTTGTAGCTTTTGCAACTGAGTAAACTGATCGTCCACAAAACCCTTTCTCAAAACCAACAAAACCCTTTCGTCAAAAAAACCTCTAAAACCATTCCAAATCAAGAAACCAAATATTAACCAAGAAACGATTTCCCTTAATTCAAGAAAAATAAAAAAAGACAACCTCAAAATATTTCCTTAGTTTCCCCAAACAGAAAACAAATCGTATATTTGTCTTAATCATTCAAAATCAAACAGTTTTCTCAGTTTCAGAATATTTACTACATATAATAATTACAAACTAACCTCTCGGTAGAGAGGAGCTAGGAAATCGGCAAGCTGTCTCTGCAACTGACTCAGAACATCCATGAATTGAGTTGGATTTCAACACAGAAAAAACAAAAAATAATACTCAGTATATCTTTATGGCTGGACGCCAGGACCTAGCACTAGCACTGGTCCTAGTCATAATATATAGTATATACCATTAATGTAAAGGTAGATTTGGGCTTAATTAAAATGAATTATTGTTGGAAATAATAAGGTTTGTGGAAACTAACTAATGACT
>Ga0325414_1005851_pt1 | contig 13005 bp, 5 predicted proteins | sample PopdelMetagenome_8_FD_206183 | JGI IMG/M metagenome (GOLD analysis project Ga0325414, IMG submission 206183) | Populus deltoides microbial communities from Bellville, Georgia, United States - Leaf-PdKOR-R3 | ecosystem: Host-associated > Plants > Phyllosphere > Phylloplane/Leaf | place: USA...
TCTTTGCTTTATTTACTGTTGTACTCCTCTCCCTCCACCTTTAGATTATATCGTCACGGAGAGTGAATAAATTTTCTAGTTAATCCCAATATTGTTTAGTAGTGATTAAATTATATTTTTTAAAAAATTAATAATTTTTTTAGTTTTAAATTAATATTTTTAGAGGTTTTTATTATTTTGATATATTAATTTCAAAAATAAAATTAAAAAAAATATTATTCTAATATATTTCTGAATAAAAATCATAAAAAGCAACATCTCCCAAGCAATCTCTAAAAGGCCTCTTTTTCAAGTATTATTGTTAAAATATATTTTATACTTATTTTATATTTAATATATTTTATTCATTTTTTAATTACCGTATAAATATATTTAATTGGTTTAACTAAGCAACTTTCTCAATACGCCCATGGTCAACTTCCCAATGTAATATTAAAAGTTTGTTTGTTAGAATGGTTGTGAATGTTTTTTAAATAATTTTTTGTGTTAAAATATATATAAATGATATTTTTTTTATTTTTTAAAAATTATTTTTGACATCAACATATCAAAACGATCCAAAACATACAAATTATATTAAATTTTAACAACAAAAACAATTCAAATTTTTTAAAAACGCAGCTGCAGCCGTGTTTCCAAACATGCTCTAAATAAATGGATGATGTCATCAAAACCGTGGGCCATATATCCGATCCATCGTTTCTCTTCCCACGCCTACGATTGCAAATCTTTCAAGCAAGAGACACAAGCTACATGATGAGCTTCGTATTGTCGAAAGACAGGTTCTGTGTTCTTAATTTTTACGAATAATTTGAATAATGCTCTTAAATTTGGTGCTGCCGTGCTGTCGTTCTCTGTGGGTTCTGTAGGGGTTGGACTTTATTGGTCATAGTGAATGACGGTGATTTACATCTAAATATATAGAACTTGCCTGAAATTTTGACTCTTTAAGCACCAAGTTGCCCTTGAAAGCTGTGGTATTACAGAAATATGGCTGGGAGGCTAGAGGATTGATACGTTTATTTTTTATTTCAAAAATACTTTAAATTTTTTTTATTTGTTTTAAATATTTTTTTGTTTTGAGATTGTTTTAATTTAATGGTGTTAAAAATAAACTTTAAAAAATAATATATATATATAACTAAAAAAACATTTTAAAAATATCTACAAGCACGTCCACGGACGAGCTGCTACAGTATTGTTGACGAACCCGCCTTTACGGATCTTCAATGGGTAAGCTCTACAGTCGACACATTTTGCATTAATTGTTGCTTTCTCGGCGTATTTGTTGATTTGATATTTAAAGGTCAAGGTGCTCTTTTCCATGTTCTTTTCTTTATTTTTTTTCTTTTTAAGACTAATATTAATTTTTATCGGTTCAACTAATTTTATAAATTTTAAAATTAATAATCATGCAAGTCTCTAAGACCCTGAGATTTGTGATACTCGAACTAATGATCTTCAGAGAACAAATCTAGAACTTGACCAGTTAAACTACACCTCTCAGAATTATGTTTTTTTCTTGATGATTATGAACGAGGTCTCCGGTTCTTTTCCCTTCCTGTATCTGGATATGGTTGGCAAGGATGTTTGTACCCGTAAATGTTTTGTTTATTTTTGTATTTAAAAATAAATAAATATTTTTATTTTATTTTTTTAAAATTAATATTTTTTTAGTGTTTTTAAATTATTTTAATATACTGATATTAAAAATAATTTTTAAAATATATATATATATTATTTTAATATATTTTCAAAAAATATTTTTAAAAACAACATAACTACGGTATACAATTATACAGGAACGAAAGTGGTTGTCACTGGAATACAAGTGGCTGCCATGCGCAAACTAAACTTGGTCATGGATCCAGCCAACGGCTTGAAACAACTGCAACGTTAACTTCATGCAAGGTAAACTGTTCATTAAGAGGGAGGGTAGCTAATTATAGAAAACACTAAAAGCTGTATTTTTATTTTTTTTTACTATACACATTTATTGTTCATCTTCTTGTATTTTACTGTGAATTTACTGTTTATTTTATTTATTTTTTTGGTTCTTCACTTCTTTTTTTTTTTTTTTTGCATGATTGCATGCCTTCTACGCTAAATTAAAGGACAAATAAATCAGAATTATTGACTAAGGACAAAAAGTGAAAAACAAGGGGCCAAAGTGGACAAGGAGCTATAAATACATAATGGTTTTAAAGTTTTCAAAAACAATTCATTTTAGTCTTCAAACTTCACTACTATACCCATTTGGTCCCTCATTGTTTTTTCAATCCAATTTTACTATAAAAATTTATTTTTGTTATTATTAGTCTCTGATTTTAGAAAAAGATCATTGAATTCCAATGTTAGAGGAGAAAATGATGTTGGCATCAATTCCGGATATTAAAACGGTTGATTTTTATGTCAAATGATTCTATTTAACAAGGGGAGTTCAATTTAAACATTTTTTTTATCTTGAAAGTATGTAAAAAAACATATCTGAAAACATATCTGAGCTCGAGAAGATTTTTTATTTTAAATTAATTTCAAGTTTTGAGATGTTTTTATGCCATGAATGGAGTTATCATGTTGCGTAAGGTATTTTATAACTTTAAAAATTATTTGAATCCAATATATAAAATATAATTTCTAAAAAATCAAGGCTAAATAAAACAAAAAGATTAAACTACATAATGATCACGGTAATTATCTCTTCTAATTTTTATTAATATTATGAATGTAAATTAATTTTGATTAGGTATGGGTAAAGTTTTGGATTGATGTAAAACTTTACCCTAAGAATAAATTTATGAATGTAAGTGAACTTTGTTTTTCACCAGCAATAACTGAACCCAACTATTCACAGTGGACTGGGTGCATATTCATTTGGATGAGATGAAATCATCATGGATTTCTTAGTTATTAGACAATGCTTGTGCTACGCTGTGGGTATATGTTATTTTTTTATAAGAAAATAATATTTGGGTGTTATAAGCACGGAGAAAACTTTACTACTCAAGTTATAGTTTGATCGGTCAAATAAATTAGTTCTATTTTAATTACATGATAAATAAATAAATAATTATAGCAAACAGAAAAGAAAATTATCATAATAACTTGAGAAATAAATATTTTTTTAATAATAAAAAAATAATATAATTCAATTTTCAGCCATTTAAATATGAAAAGCTGAAATTTAAAAAAATAACAAAAAAAACCCAAGTTAACCTAAATTAGTATAATAGATATATAATTTGAGCAATAAGAGTCGAGTCAGTTCAGATTAACCCGCCAAACCCATATCGCAAGTCATAAGGTCTAGATAACCCGGTAAAAATAAAATAAAAAAAACCACAAAGCTATTTTTTAAAAAGAATAATAATGTTAAATGACAAAATTAAAAAAAAATAAACCAAAAATAACATCAACTCCATTAACTTTTTAAATATATCACTTGAGTCATTAGAATGAAAACATCATATATAAAAAAAAATATATATTGTAAAGCTCAATTGAAGTTTAAATATCAATAAAAAAAAATGAACCCAATTATCGTGTATTAATAGCCTTTTTATGTAAAAAAATTAAATTTTCATTCATAAAGACGATAACAAAAAAAAATTATAGTAAAAATACTAAAAAGTCCCTAAACACGTGTTTTAATATTTTTTTTTTGAAAAGTAAAATTATTATTTTATTGTGTCGATAGTTTTAAAAATTTTGATTTTAAAGATAATTAAGTTTTTTTATTGTTAATTTTTTTTAAAAAAGTACATATATCCTGATTATTTTTTTAATGACTAATAATACATGTAAAAAATAAAATTACCCACAACACCCATGCATTTTATTTTTTTAAAGCACAAAATGGTAATTACACTGTGATTAATAATTGGAGTCTATGTAATTTTTCCTTCCTCCTTATTTATTTATTTATTTGAAAATTTGACTCGTTCTGCTTACCCAAAAATATATTAAAAGAAAAAGGAAAAATAAAATCCTCTCCCTCCGCTTCACTCTGGCAATTTCCCTCCAAGTCGAAAGACTGAAAGAGGTTCTATCTAATTCTAGGGATAGCGCAAGCAGCGAGAGAGAGCAGAGGGTTTCTTTCTCGTAACCAAAAAAAAGAAAATATAAAAATCAAATCAATCAACTCTCTAACCGATGGCATCATCGAGCAACAGCAGTAACTACGACATTCCATGGGTAGAGAAATACAGGCCCAACAAAGTCGCTGACATCGTGGGTAACCAAGACGCCGTCTCTCGCCTCCAAGTCATTGCTCGCGATGGAAACATGCCTAATCTCATTTTAGCCGTATGTTACGTTCCAATCTTTATTTTGCTTCTGCTTCCCTTCCTTCTTTTATTTATTCTCTGCTGTTGCAACAGTTCTAGATCGAATGTATTTTTTATGTGGCCGCGGGGTATTGATTATCAACATGATAATGTGATATTTATACTAATTTGGATGAATTGTTTACTGGGTTTGAGTGAAAATTTTGGTGATAAAGGAAATATTTAAGCTATAATGTGCATTGCAATGGATTTTGTGAAATATACCCATACCGATGAATTTTGCATATTCCGGGTTTAAGGTGTTCTAATGAGTGGTTTTGCTATTCGTGGGATGAAGTCGAATCTAGAATTGAGATCACCAGGGACTGAGATTTTGGTCCAAAAGCATCTCCTATTGAGCCTCAAATTATCCAGTGGATAGATGCTTGGAAAAATGAAAATTTCAGGGATGGAATGGAGTTTTAAATCCATATTTGAACTATTACGAATATTCAGGCAGAAAATTAAAATTGCAAACACTGCGGTAGACTCTTGGTTATAGCTCACAACCCACTTTGGATTTCTAATTGGGTAAACTTTCATCTGCTAATTTACTTTAAAAAGGTTTAAATAGAAAAATCTTTTGAAAATTAAAAGGGTGGCTTCAATACCATAGTGAAGTTTTACGTGAAGATTTGTAGTTATGTGCCTTTCATTGTTGGTTAGTTGATACTTATATCCCTTCATATTTTCAGGGTCCTCCTGGAACTGGCAAAACTACAAGTATCTTGGCTCTTGCACATGAGCTTCTGGGACCAAATTCAAAGGAGGCTGTCTTGGAGCTAAATGCATCAGATGACAGGTTAGCATAGTTGACATGCTTCAGGGTGCTAAAGACTTTCCAGTACTTTTCCTTGCTTGCCTTCTTGTCTCATTATCACCTCCTTATTGCTTTCCAGGGGTATAGATGTTGTGAGGAACAAAATTAAGATGTTTGCACAAAAGAAAGTGACACTGCCTCCTGGACAACACAAAATTGTAATTCTTGATGAAGCTGATAGGTATCCAATGATTATCTCTCATTTGGTTGATGGCCAAACTCTATATTATTGTTTTTTTATCTTATTCACGTGCTTTAGAATTTTACTTTCCTATTCCAGATGCATTTTGTTCCATCCAGCAACAAGCAGTTCCAGTTAACAAATTTATTTTTATACATGTTTTTCTGGTATTTATTCACTTTTCATCAACCCCTTTCCAGCATGACATCTGGAGCACAACAAGCCTTGAGACGAACCATGGAAATATATTCAAATTCTACTCGGTTTGCTCTTGCATGCAACACATCTTCTAAAATTATCGAGCCTATTCAAAGTAGATGTGCCATTGTTCGATTTTCAAGATTATCTGATCAAGAGATACTTGGTCGTCTCATGGTTGTAGTTGGAGCAGAACAGGTGAAGGATTTTTAATTTTGCATGATACTGAACACATCAGTACCATTTAAAGCTTAATACTAGCAGCCATTATTCTCATCTATGTTCTTTTCTTGTTTCTGAATTTAACATGACTGTTAAGATTGGTAATTTCAATTTTCATCATCTGCCAGTTTTTTGTTTACTTTATCATGCCTGTTCTAAAAACTCCTCCCAGTTGTTCACTGCATCAGTGCCTTAAACCTAAAGTGATGGACCCTGTGCTGCTATCAACAAACTTCTTTATCAATTAAACTACCTTTCCGGTGAGGGAACATGTAAATGAGCTATTACTCCACAGAATGAGCATGTCTTGACCTTTGAAGGTAGTTCTAAGCTGTGAAAGTTGAAACAAGCGAGAATGAGGTGGAAAACTGACATTTACCTCCTTGCAAATTTTAATGGGTCAATCACCATTTAAATATGCAGGATATTTTATCCCTGAAAACATGGTAGATGAACTGGGTATGAAGCAACACTGTCTAATCCTATTTAATGACTTTTTTGTGAAACTAGTTTCAGATTCAAATACATCTTGATTGGGAGATTACATGAGTGTATGACGTCTGAATTTTCTCATGAAATTTTATAAGTACAGTTAAACTTGATGGGGACTCTTTGGCATGGCTCCCCAAGATTAAAATCTCAATGAACCTTTGATAGTAGAGTGTGTTTATAAACCTGATGCAACCATCATTGACCTTTATTTGTCTCGATGAAGGTCCCTTACATTCCTGAAGGTCTTGAAGCTATTATATTTACTGCTGATGGAGATATGAGGCAGGCCTTGAACAACTTGCAAGCTACACATAGTGGATTCCATTTTGTCAACCAGGAAAATGTTTTCAAGGTGACAACCCAAAATTGGTGCATAACCTTGGTATTTATTGTCTCTATGCATTTAGAGAATCTTAGGTTGTCAGTTGTTTTTCAGGTCTGTGATCAGCCTCATCCATTGCATGTGAAGAATATGGTGCGCCAGGTGCTTGAAGGAAAATTTGATGATGCTTGTTCTGGTCTGAAGCATCTCTATGATATGGGCTATTCCCCCACTGACATAATTACAACCCTTTTCCGAATCATAAAGAATTATGATATGGCTGAATATCTGAAATTGGAGTTCATGAAGGTAAAACATTATTGCTTGCATAGCATTTCCTTCCATCTATTTAATCTATATATCACACTTTTCTATGACATTATGAGCTTTCAGGAAACTGGGTTTGCCCATATGAGAATCTGCGATGGTGTTGGTTCGTATCTTCAGCTCTGTGGCCTGTTGGCCAAGCTTGCGTTAGTTCGTGACACAGCCAGAGCAGCATAAGTAAACAGTAGCTCTATTCTGGTAATATGATGGGCTAGGTTGATGTGGAGATCATCCTTGTTTAAATGTTCCAGAAACATGTTTTGTTATGAGAAACTGAACTTCATGGTGGGAGCTGTCTCTTCACACACAGTATCCTAAACCGTTCTCCTTTCAGCTGATGCCTGATGTCGCCGAATGATAAAAGTAGTATTGGCAGGATTGACGTTAGAAGCTATTATTGCTGCATATCGATTTTTGATGTTTTTCCTCGATGGCTTATCAAGCTTGTTTCTTGTTAATTTTTTAATCAATTATCGTCTCCGAAACCCTGCAATTACTGAGTCGTATTTAGAGTGAACTTAATAGCACAATTAATCAATCAAATGATCATCTGCTGTTTTGTTATGAAAGGATTATTTGGGTGGAAATGGGTCGCTGCCAGCAGGCGTGTCCCAAAACCCTACATTTTTAGAAGCCCAACAATCGGGTCCCTAGCAAAATTAAGAGGAGGGAAGGAAGGATCAAGGGACTTGTATTATTATTATTATAATTTTAGTTGATTTTGAGTTTTTCTTTGAGGTCATGATGTTTTTAGATTTAAAATAAGTTAAAAGTAAATTTTTAGATATAAAATATCTTTACCTTGACTTTTCAACAATCCTATAATTGCTAGAATTTGGGGCAACACGTAACGCCTTATCTTTGTTTATTTATTTTGAAAAAAATCCATCATCAGATATTAAAGAGAGAGAGAGGGGGAGAGAGAGGCATGGCACAGTGGTTAGGGGTTAGACCTCCTTTAAATAGGCCACGTATGCAATTCCGCTCACATAGCCTATTTTGGTTTTTTCACCCTACATTTTACTTTTAAGTCAAGTCAAATAGATCGGTTAAAAAAATTAATTTGAGAATTTATTATTAGATACCATTGATTTTTTTATTTTTTTACAAGATCATGGCCTTTAGGGGTGAGTAAATTCGGTTTGGTTTGATTTTTACTCAAAAAAAACAGCCAAACCAAAAAAAAGACCCGAAACCGAACCGGAACCGGCCGGTTTCAGTCCGGTTTTTTGGATAAGAAACCGAATAAACCTATAAGCTTATTTTGAGCTTTTTAATAGGCTTTTTAATGGGTTTTGTAATGGGCTTCTGATGAATTTCTATTAGGTTTACAATTAATGTTGATATTGTCCCATTTTCTTTGAAGATTCCAAATATATTTAATTTTTTTACCCCTAAATATTCGTTTATATGAAATTATTAATGTCAATCTTGTGTTCAATATATTTTTTAACTTACTAATATTTTTCTACTGCTGAAAAGTTTAAATAAATAACACACAGTCACAATCACACACTAATAAGTTAAAATCCAAATTACAAACCATTGACTTTAAAAGGCTTAACAAAAAAACAACAAATAACATTACATTATCATAAAACACTCCAAGCCACAAAAAATAAATCTTCATGTGCACATCGTCTCAATAAAAAAGCACTTCAAGAGCATTGCACTTTGATTCCTGAAATTCATAATCTAAAATTATAACATGATAAATTAAATCAGAAGATATAAAAATAAAAAAAGATATTTATACCATATGTTTTTAATAAATGCATCACAATTTGTGAACTAATTGTCATCCATTGCTAAATGCAACTTTCCATCAAATTCTACAAAATAAGATATTAAACATGTTAGAATAAAAATGTGTTAATTAATAAATCATAAAATAAAAGGTGTAAGTTTTTAAGAAACATTACCTGATTCAAGGTTTTCGTAGGTTTCAAAATCATTCATCAAGGTTGTATTATCAGTTGGAATTGGACCATGATGCAACCAATTTTGACAACAAATAAGTGCTTGAACTGTTATTGGAGATAGAGAACTTCAAAATTGGTCGAGTATACGATCATCTGTGCTAAAGGCTGATTCGGAAGTCACTGTGGATATAGGATTAGCCAGAACATGTTGTGCAACTTTCGAAAATATATTATATTTTGAAGCATTAATCTTCCACCATCCCAAAATATCTAATTTATCATCATTAGGATCCTCACAACCATCAACCAAATACCTTTCAATCTCATTTCTATTTTCCACACTATCTTCCTCTAGCAAGTGCTTTTTGAACCAAGCTAAAGTGTTAACATCTATCTCCATGTCATCAATAGCATCATTAACATCTTGTTTATGCCTATTATCATCCACCACTTCATCGGTTTTCAAATAAAACTCATACAAGCTCACCAAATTATCTCTCACTTTTTTTGTTAGCAATTGTGCTTTGTCTTGATCATACAACTCACCAAAATAAAATTTCACATATTTCAACTTAAAACATGGATCCAAAACATTAGCCATATACAATAAAAAATTCTGATTTGCTCCACAACCCCAATACTTCTCAAACTTATTCATCATGTTCATCGCCATTCGACTCAAAAGATTATCTCTACTTTTACACAATTGCAACAAGTTTGTATGCATGTAAATCAATTCATTGAAGAAAGAATTTGATGTAACATGCAATGAGCTAGAAAAAATCAATGTAACCATGTAAAAGATCTTTAAAAACTTCAGCAAAGTTCTAGCATTTTCCCAATCCTCCAATCTAGGTGGCCCTATGTTTTTTTTATTCCCCTTTGAATCAACCTTCAAAAAGTAACTCACATACTTAGGTTCACTTTGACCTAACCTCACAAACACCTTTTCAAACTTTTCAGCAGCTTCTAACATAAGATAAGTTGAATTCCATCGAGTTACAACATCCAAACACAATGATTTCTTACACTCTATATGCAACTTTTCTGCACACTTCTTAAATGCAAGTAGCCTAGAGGGTAAAGATTTCACAAACCTAATTGCATTTCGAATCTTAACAACCGAAACATTCATCTCTTTCAAACCATCACATACAATGAGATTTACAATGTGTGTACAACATCTAATATGCAAATGTTCATTTGATAATATATTAGTTGGCCAATCTTTCATCACATTCTTTAAATATGAAATAGTAACACTATTAGAGCTTGCATTGTCTACTGTAACAGTTAAAAGTTTATCAATCCCCTAATCTAACAAACAATTCTCAATAACTTGACCAATTGTCTCACCCATATGATTGGAAACTTGAAAAAAATTCATAATTCTTTTATGCAAATTCCATTCATTATCAATCCAATGAGCCGTTACGGACATATAATTAATGTTTTAGATTGACGTCCATGTATATGTTGTTAAGCATAATCGTTGACCCTTAAGAGCTCTCTTTGATCTTTTCTACTCTTCAACATAAAGTTTCAAACAATCTCTCATAACAGTGAAACAAGAAGGAACGTCAAATCTAGGCTGCAAGGTCCTAGAAAATAATCTAAGTCCCTTACCCTCCATAAAATTAAAAGGCAACTCATCAATTATAACCATTTTCACTAGTGCCTTTCTGCATTCATCATAATCATAACCTATTGCCTTAAAAGTTCCCACACTTCGATCTCCTAAGTCACTCCCTACTTTGTTATGTTCTAATACCAACATTTTTTGCTTCTTATCAACCACAAAAGGAAACTTTTTGCATACTTTCAAATGACTTCACATATTACTTGTCCCATTAATAATAGTATGACATGCATAATCCTTTCCACAATAATTACATTCAGCTCTAGGGGTTGTAGGATCACCATCAAGTTTTGTAAAATGATCCCAAATTTATGACTTTTTTTTATCATCAACATTTCTTTTCCTAGATGTAGGGACTTGAAGTTGTTTACCTTTACTATCCGTGGTGAATCCTGCAGTAGTTGATGTTGGGTTGGTGTTTGAAGCTGGGGCATTGGTTGATTTTGGGGTAGTGCCAGTGGATGAAGCATTTTGATTTTGAAGGTTTTCCATCTGTAAATTACCAAATGCAAACATGTTCATTATCACTTGCACAATTCTTGTCAGCACTTAATAAACATAAAGATTAAAATCATGTTTAAAAATTAAAATGAAACAAATATTACAGAAGTCAAGTAACATGTCAAAACAAGCTTAGAAAATCTATCAATGGAGGAAAAATAATTACAGAAGGAACAAAACAATGAATACAAGAATAACATGATTTTAATGAATACAAAATGCCAATCAAGATAATCCAAAACAGAATAATAAATACATTTTACAGAATGACAAAACAAAACCGAATAAAAAAAACCCATCAAAACAAAACTAGTTTGCAGAATCAAGTCAATCAACACAGGCTTATAAACATGATTTTAATAAAACTACTTGGCGTGACCTTATAAATTAACCAACACAGCAACAAAATCAACAATTTGTCTGTTTTTATTAATCAACCAACAAAGCAACAAAATCAACACAACAATAGGCTACAACAACATAATCAACACAACAACAACAACAAAATCAACACAAGTTTACAGTAGCATCAACATAATCAACACAACACAGCAACAGAATCAACATAATCATGTACAAGACAACTCTAATCCTAAATTACAAACAATTGTAAGAATGACAATTTTGATTAAAAATAATCATAATCCTAAACTGCTAAATCCCTTCTATTCAAACAAAGGAAAAAAAATTCGCTTTAATCACCCAAATAGCTCTAAATTCTAATTTAAACCTAAACCAAAATTCATCACCCACTAAAATTGATTAAAAACAACAATAAGCTTAACTGTATGAATTAATTAAAAAGGAGGGAAAAAAATTAAAACTCACTGGTTTTGAGAGGCTCGGTCTGATGGAAACACCGAGTCACTGACTATGTTAATCCAGTGGAGACTAAGAAAGAAACGTATAAAAAATAAGCTTAACTGTATTTAAAATAACAATAATCTTAACCGAATTAATTAATTAATTAATCAGAAAGGAGAAAAAAAAATTAAACTCACTAGTTTTGAGAGGTTGAGGAAACGTCGGTCTGATGAAAACACAAACTATTTTGGTCCAATTGAGACTAAGGAAACGTCGATCATCAATCTGTGTTTATGCTTTCTTAGTCTAAGAAGAGTGGAGAGTGGAGAGGGAGAGGCGAAGAGGCGAGAGTGGACGGGTTGTGAGTGCTCTGGTACGGGGGCGGCCGTAGCGGAGGCCAGAGAGGGCGGGGGGCGAGGAGGCGGGACGGCGGGTAGCTCTGAGTAGTGAGAGGAGAGATTGTTTGAAAATTAAAATTAAAATGTTTAGGTTTAGGGTTAGCGCAGCGGAGAGTAAACTAGAGAGAAGAGAGGGGTGCGGCGCGACTTGATAACTTTTTCTATTTATACTAAGGACCGAACTTTTTGAACTGGTCCGGTCCGATCAACCCGGTTTTTGCACTACAAAACTGAAAACCAAAAACCGAATCGAACCGGGGTTTTTTCTACATAATCTAATCGGTTTAATCAGTTTTATTTTTCGGTTTGGTTTTTTCGGTTAATTTTTTATTGGTTTTATCGGTTTACTTGGTTTATCAATTTTTTTGAACACCCCTAATAGCCTTTTTTATTGTTGTATTAGCAAGTGCTCTTTATGAATTAAATTTTAAAATTTAACCTCCTCGCCAAAAAAGAAAGATGTATCTGACATGCTGCAAGGCCGGATGGGTTTTTGACTTTACTTCCGATGTTTGGGCCTTTTCTGCCCTAACAAGCAAGAGGAAAAGGCCCAAAGACACTACGAAGAAGGGTTTTTTCGCTAGTTAAATTGGAGAGGTTGCTAACCAGTTAGGGTTTGTAATACGAAAAGGACCATTTCCTCAGCAGCAGAGCGGCGTCAGCACTTTCATATTACCATGGTTCTCAAGTAAGCATATCCCTTCTCCTTCTATCTGTATTCCATTCAATTGAATTGACTTAGTAGATCTCAGATTTTTAATTTTACTTTTATCCCCTTAATAAATACCCTCGGATTTTATTGTTAAATGATGTTGCTCCCTAATTTTATTGCATTTGCCTGTACAGTGAAGTTA
>Ga0325414_1005852_pt1 | contig 13004 bp, 6 predicted proteins | sample PopdelMetagenome_8_FD_206183 | JGI IMG/M metagenome (GOLD analysis project Ga0325414, IMG submission 206183) | Populus deltoides microbial communities from Bellville, Georgia, United States - Leaf-PdKOR-R3 | ecosystem: Host-associated > Plants > Phyllosphere > Phylloplane/Leaf | place: USA...
ATGATTGGCAGGGGAAGGACTCTTGTCACACACAAAAAAAACTTATATAATTTCCAATCATGCATAGAATATAGAAGTTATTCATGTCATCAAATATTGTTGAGCACATGACATGACACAAATCACATGATGTGGTGAATAGAGTGATGGTGCACCATTCTGATGGTAAAGCCCGAAACACTTTAACAGTGTGCATCATCAGTTTTTAGTGGAGACAAGGAACAGGCGTCTTGGGTTATGTACAAATAGATTCAATCAATTCGAGTCATTTATTGCTCCTTATTCTTATTGGCCGGTGATATTCATGGTTTACACCAAAAAAAATTTGGCACGCTTTATCCGTCTGTAAATCTATCGGTATATTTATTGCTGACGTCTCATTGACAAACCATAAATTACTGATGAGAGTTTTTTTGACAGACTGTTTCTGTTTGTGAGTCTGTCAGTAACATACATACCGACATACTGCCAGTATAAATACCGACAAAAATTTCTAATAGTAAAACTGTTAAATTTGATAGTATAAGTTACCTTCCACTTCTAGTAAACAGAAGAAGAAGAAGAAGAAGAAGAAGCAACTATACTATATTTCCCTCGACAATTCATTAATTAAGTCCATTCAATCGACAATTTGATCCTAATTATTATAATGATCATATTAACCACATGCCTGCAAATGCAACTAGCCTCCATTTTCTTTTCTCAACTTGATCCTGACAGTCGTCTCGTGCTCGTGAAGACATGGTGCGTTCCATTTTCTTTTATTTTTCGTTTTTCCCTTCTTTGAGTTTCCTTTTCTTTTTATAAACGTGGACCGGGTTTCGTGTAAAATGAAGTGATTTGGATTAAATTTAGTCAAAACTTTATTTTAACTTTATATAAAATTAGATGATAGTTGATATAAGTTAAAATCAATCTACTTGGTCAGAATTTAAGTGTTAATTAATTTGACTTTAATAAAAAATAAAATGATATCATTTTAATATTAAAAAAAAACTAAAATAAAATCATTTTATTTTTTTTAAAAAAACCCTCAAAACAACATTATTTTAAATTAATTTTGATTTTAATAACATCAATGACAAAAAAAAAATTATTAAAACCCAGACCTTATTACTCTTGTTTTTTTTTTTTATAAAAAAAATCCCAAGTAATTAACAAGATATTTTAAAAGTTGTTTGGTTGCTTACAAGAGCCTAGCTGCTTGTTAACGAGTGCAACCGCGAGTTGCATAAAAAAAAAAGAAAAAGATGCTTTTAAGGAGCGGTTGCACCTCATTAACGAATGTGCTCTAATTTGTAGCGCCATTAGCATACGTTAACCGATCACTATCCAGTAATTATTCATTATTCTCCTTATAATAAAGATTAGTGCAAGAAGTAGCAATTCCCCGTGTCCTTTTACTGGGTAGCCACTATATGACAATCGAGGACATCTCACACTCTAGTCGGTACTCAAAAGGTGCTATTATAAATTACCTTTAAACTAATATGATCTAATATTGTCCCGCGTGTTGTTGACCTTCTGTGTGTGAGCGATGGAGACTCTTGGTTCCTGGAAATTGCTTGATGCTTTTATAATATTAGAGATGCTTTTAATCTGTCTCGTCTTTGGACTTTTCAAGCACGTGCATGCTCTTAGAATTTGGTGTATAAATATCCACCCAGGCCTTGTAAGCTTGAGAACAATTAGTGAAAATCATTGTTCTCTAAGGCATCAAAGGAGGATAAGAGAGAATTAATCTATACCGTTCATTCAAGTTCATACATAAACAAAAGAAAACGACATGGTGAGGGCTCCTTGCTGTGAGAAAATGGGATTGAAAAGGGGGCCATGGACACCTGAAGAAGATCAGATCTTGATCTCCTACGTTCAGAAATATGGCCATAGCAATTGGCGTGCGCTGCCTAAGCAAGCTGGTAAGTTATTCTGATAACCCTTCTCGGGTTTTCATCTGGAACGTTCTTTTTTATGAGTTTTGCGATGAAGGTTAGCCCTAAAGAACGCATGAAAGGATTCTGTCTGACACTGGAACTTTTGGTTTTTTATTTCTGCTGTATGTGGCCAGCCAAGAGGCAGTTGGTCTTGAGGAGTATTGATCTAAGCACCATGTCAGAAATTAGATGAATGATATCTGTCAAAGCAAATTTATAATGAGAGTTTTGAACCAAACTAGTCTAATAAGCTATCTTAGTTAAGAAGGTCCTGGTTATCTCTATTGCATGGCTAATGTTTTATTTCTCTTCTCTGCAGGTTTACAAAGATGTGGCAAGAGTTGCAGACTCCGATGGGTAAACTACTTGCGGCCAGATATAAAGAGAGGCAACTTCAGCAAGGAAGAAGAGGAAACTATCATCAAGTTGCATGAAATTCTTGGAAATAGGTACGCGCTGCTTGGATTGTGTCAAATTCTATATATGAAGTGATTTCTTGTTTGCTCTTGGAAACTTCCATTATTCATTAGATTTAAATTGCTTCATCACCATTAATTAACTTGATCAAATAAACAATGACAAAATGGCAATTTGTGTTTGCATCTTCATTAATTATTTGGTGGGGTCTAGAAGTTTAATTCACGGAAACAAACGTGTTTTCTGCTTCAAATTCAGTAGGGACTGAAGCTATGTTATCAAAAAAGTTCTTTAGTTTTATCAGACTGCAGTAACTGGAACAGGAACCCCACCACTGAAACAGAACTTTTTTAAAAAAAAAAGATAAGAAAGGAATTGTAATTGCAGTTGAGAGCTTCCCTGATTAATTTAGGTAACCACAAGAGGAAATTGGACAGCTCGATGTCAATCATAAGTAGATCATGGGATTTTGGTTTCGATGCAGATCAAGTTACTTGTTGTTCCGCATGAACCTTTTTTTTCCTGTCCAACTCATTATCTCACACAAATTTTCTTCCATTTTCCAGGTGGTCAGCAATTGCATCAAGATTACCAGGAAGGACAGACAATGAGATTAAGAATGTATGGCACACCCACTTGCTAAAAAGACTCAAACAAAATGGCGAATCCAAGTCACAACAACACATCAGAATACCAGACTGTCATCTCAATGAAAATAAACTATCACAATCGGCAAGTTCGACTGTTCCTTCTCTTTCAGGGTGTAAGCGCATAGAGTACGCGCAGATGTCCCCTCAACCCTCTTCTAGTGATCACTCCTCAGTCACGGATACTTCAGTCACCACTTCAGAAACAAACAACACCGGCTTGATCAAGCTTGAAAACATAGACTCATCAGAGATTTATCCAGTGATTGATGAAGATTTCTGGTCAGAACCAGAAATGGTTGAGAATTCTGGCATGCCATCATCAAATTTTCTAGACGACTCACAATTTCCATTCCCCTCACCAGACACTATGGAAACGGCAGGATGTTATGGTTACGGTCCAAAGGTTGACGATAACATGGAATTTTGGTACAACCTTTTTATTAAATCTGGGGGAATAGAAGAACTACCAGTTCATTACTTGCAGAGGTATAGCTATCTGGCGGATGAAAGAATCTGAATACTATGGTGTCTTGTTTTCAACCTCTTCGACATCCAAAGTACCTGGGAAATCGTGGGGTAGACTTGTCCAAGTCCAAAAGATAGAATCATTGGTTGAAGAAGAAAAAAGAAAAGCAAGTCTAGAAAAAAAAAAAAAAGGGCGATTATTCCCTTGATTTGCTGCAAATTGAGAGGACACAGAAGAATAAAGTCGGCTACATATATAGGAATTTTTTGTATAGTGACAAGGGATGTCGTCTAAAGGGTGGAATCTTCGTTGAACAAATGTTTATGATGAATCTTTTTATTCATAAAACTCTAACCATTATGTAAATCAAAATAGAGAATTAATGTTATGAATCCTGGATTATTATCGGTTGTGCAGTGAACTTCTGCAACTGGTTTGATCTGTGTGAATTTAGTTCATACAATAATTTCTCGTTGTATACCTGTATTACGGTGAAGATAGATAATCTAGCTTTAACGCATCACATGCATTTTATCCTCTCGTGACTCGATTCTTTTCATTTGCCTGCCTCCATGTTGCATTTGATCATGGAAGGTGGTTCCTCGATTAATTACTCAGGCAGAATGAACCAGTTGATGATGGTTTGCTTAAAAATCCTGTAGTGGTCAACTTGGAACCGCTACAATAACAGTTGATATGCTGCCATGTACATGCTGGCATCCAACTGTTGCTGTTGTCATATCACATTAAGGAAGAATTCGAACCCAGCTAACACCTGCTGTACAAATAAAATTCAGGATGATATAGTTTATTATAGTGTTTTTTTAATTGTGCTAGCTGTTATTTTGGAAATTTAAGGAAGAAATTTAGATCGGTGGACAATTTTGGAAACAAAACATGTTAAATTAAAGGGTATAACTAAAAATTTCAAAATATTAGAGCCAAAATGTAAGAAATGCTGAAGTTTTGGGATGCCAGGTTCCCCCACCCTCCATGTAAAACATCCGCTCCTGGGATCAGCCTTCTAGCGAGTTGATACGTCGACCGACATTGTTACAGTCTCTCCTTGTAACCATTACAAATCTTTGAAGGAATTGATTGATTGATTGATCCTCGAAAAAAACTTTTCTTCCTGGAGATGATTGTTCTCGAGAAAGTAGCAGTGTGAAATGGACATGATTTTTCCATTCATCTTTTCTCTGTCTTGCTTTAATTAAAATACACTGCAACTAGTCAATTCCAAAGAAAAAGAAAGAGATTTGGTACTGATTTTTTGTGTGTTTTAAAAGTGATTTTTAAAAAATTAAAAATATTTTTAATATTTTTTGTTTTATTTTAAATTAATATTTTTAAATTATTTTGATGCATTAAATCAAAAATAATTTTTTTAAAATAAAAAAATTTATTTTAATATATTTTTAAAAACAAATATAACCGATGGTTCTAGACTACATTTAACTTTACCTAAGGTCATAATTCATCATTGACTGTCCTGTCATTTCGTACCTTTTCACTTTACCTGTTTGTTTTTCTTAGCTTAAAAAAGGTGCTCTGCTTGCTATGGTTTCCGAGACCCAAGTAAAAGCTTCATGGACATCATTGGTTAGCTTTAGCTAGGATGCTTCTCCCGCTGTGTTTCATGTACTTATTATTTTTTATGAAATATATTTAAGTATTGTAAGTAGATTTTATAGACAAAAATTTAATAACTCAGGTTATATTTTTGACTAACTAAATAAACTTGTTTTATTTGAAAAATTATAGATAAATTATACTAATCTTGCAAAACATTAAACACGTTCAATATAATTAAAAAAATATTTAAAAAAATAAAAAACCAAATAACAAATAACAAAAAAGAGGTATTTATTAAAGCATAAATTTAAAAATTTATTTTAAAAAAGACATATAAAAAGGCATTAATAAAAAACTAAAAATTTATGAAAAAAGAAAAGAAAAGAACCAAAATTTAAAAAATATATATATATATCATCAACTTAGATTGAAGGGTAAAACTGAAAATAAGAAATCATAAAAATAGAATCAAATTAAAAACACCAATGTATAATTAAAAAAAATTGAACATGTAGAATTTTTCAACGTAATTCCTTACATTAAAAAATCATAAATATACATTGAAAAACTTGTACACCCATTTAATTAAATAATTACAAACCATTGTGTAAATAAATGGAAAAAAAATCATCAACGATAAATAAAAATATAATTGAAAAAATTATGAGACAAATGCAAATCAAATTATTTAATGTCACAATACGAATTATTTACTTAGTTGTTTTTAGTGAATTTATTTATTATGCAAGGTTGCACATGCTAAAAATACAATAGAAAATAAAATTTTAATTTATATAAAATATATTAAAAAATTACAAATGAACCATACTAACTTTCTAAAACACTAAATACACCCGATATAATTAAAAAATAATCTTTATTTAAAAAAGACTAAAAAAGCTAAAAACAATACCGATATAATGACCGTTGAAAAAACAAGGTTCGAGTTTTTCATTCAAAAATCCATTTTGAACCAATATTCAACCCAAAATACTTTGAAAACATTATGAAAATCTTGTTAAACTAATTTATGGCTTTCAAAAACATAAAAAACCACTTCAAAACTCGAAATCATCCTGAAACAAAAAATCTTTTGGAGCTCAAATATGTTTTTCAGTCGTTTTCAAGGGGAAAAACACTTAATTTTATCCCCCTCATCATATGAAATCATTTAACATAAAAATAAAATATTTTGATAATAGAAATTATTATCAATAACAACTTTTTCATTCTAAATTGGAATTTAATAACCTCTTCTTTCTCCTTCACAAAAATAATATCAAAGTTAGTATTTATGGAGCACATGTTTTTCATTTCATTTTTTTTTAATTTAACTATTCTTAAAAAAAAAAAAGTTAAATCTGGGCTCCTAATAGCCCAATCATTTAAAAAAAAATTGAGAATTAAAATAAAAATTTTGTAAAAAATATAAAAGAATAAACAGTAAAAGTTGTTATAGTATTTTACCCAACCACGAGCTTTAGTTTTTGTTAATATCGTCATAGATTTTTTCTATCCCACAAGATTATTCACGTGTTTTCTATACTGCATCCAGCCCCCTTTTCCAATTCCTCGTGATCCCTTCCGTGATAAAAGAGAAGAGCGACTTCACTCTTTTAGGTTGACGTTTACAATTGAAAAATAGTTTTGTAATTTTCATCTATCATTTTCTTATTTTATTTTTTCAAAAACAGAAAGAAAACATACACATTGTCGTATTGAATTCAATTTTTCTTCGACTAATATTTAAAAGAACATAAAAAATTAGGCAAGACTAATAAGGCTGTTTTTTTTTTTTTGGTGCGATGGAGAATTTGAATTTTTTTTTTTACTAAAAACATTTCTTATAGGCTATGGTTTTAATATCTTAAATAAATTTCTTAGAAAACCGAGGGCCCTTTTGGTACAATTTCTTAGTTTTGGTTATCTAATAATAGAAAACCAACAATCTTTTGTATTTTTTGAAACTTTTTTTTTTCAGGTGTACGAAAGAGAAACTCCTCATAAATATATAATTTTAAAATCCAATAATATATCATTAGTTAAAAATATAAAAAAATAATATATTATATAATCTGTCAACGAGAACAACATGCATGATGACGGTGAAGGTGATGACAGTATGATAAGAAATGATAATAGGGATTATAGCAGTACAAAGTTTATGACGACTTTTATTTTATTGGTAAGTATTTTTGGTAGTAATAGGTGATATGATATGATATGAAAGTGGTGGTCGCAATGATACGAGTCAAAGATAGTCATAATATGTTTGTGAATTTTATTAAAATAATGATGATAATGTTAAAAGATATGGATGTGTTGAAGAAATGATAATGAAAATGACCTGTAATCATAGTGATGAGTAATTTTATGATGCTCCAGCATCCACTCTTGAAGAATATCTTAATTGAGATTATTTATCTCTTTCTTCAGATTTTTCAGAGTGAGAACGTAGAATCTTTTGTTGAAGATTGTTTTTTAGTTTTAAAAATATTTTTAAAATTTTATTTTAAATTAATTATATTTATTTTAAAATTATTTTAATGTAATGATGTCAGGAATATATATATTTTTAATATATTTTAAACTAAAAAATACTATAAAAATTAATCAATACCACTCACCCTATAAATAATATCAAGGAGTCTAATGATAAAGTAAAGATATATAATAACAAAACAAAAACAAAAAAAAACACAACATATACAACCACTGTTTGTTGTTTAAAGAAATTATTTTGATTAAAAATTGTTCTTAAAAAACACTCAACAATGAAACCAAACATGTTTTTTTTTTTTCTTTTAGAAAAGGAAATAAAGAAATAGAAAGTCAAAATGATACTGAACATTACCTAGAGTTTTCTATTAAAATGGATCTAGAGCTCAATGGCGTGGAGTTCTTGAATCTACAATGGACTGGTTGGGGAACATGTTGTGAAGCTTGTGTGAAATTGAGAACGGGGGCTAAGATAATAATCAATCCAACCCTCGCGAACGCGGACACCTCAAATCACACATCAGATACTTCTCGGAAAGCAGGATGATTATGCCATGGAACCACACAAAAGCAAGACAGCGCGGTAATGCTAGCTAGCACAACTTATCATAGAATCATATTCCAAATGAGATGCAAGACCAAAAAAAAAAAGCCATCTTCCGTACAAAACTACCTTGAGAACTCATCATGTATAGGCAGCAGCTATTGAAGTCTCAATCGAGGAAAACATACGACAAAAATTCAAACATCCTCATGTCATATGTGACAGTCTTTAACAAAGTAAGATCCATGGTGGCAGCTCCTCCACAATTAATTCATCTAGGTAGAACAAAAGCTTTATTGAAAAATTAACGCTGCCGGCTGGTTTGGAAGGTGAATGGGCTCTCTGTTATTACACGCCAGTGTTGGGGGGGGGCGGGCGGGCGGGCGCATCTAAGAGAGACACGAGTATGCAAGAGCCTTCTCCTCAGAAAGCTCATCAGCTGTCAAATCCAACTTCTTCCTTGAGAATTCATCAATGCTGAGCCCTGAGTCACAGAAAGAGCCATAAAACACTTGTAATACTCCAGGAAAGCTGAAATTCAAGATTAATATGAACTGAAATACTACAAACTTTTCATACAGAGGCAAACTTGAAAGAAGAACATAAACTGTTGATTGCTTGTACAAAAATCAAGATGAAAATATCCTTGGGAGTGAAGGTTCAAACACAGTTTTCTATGCATTTTTCATCACATAAAAATTCACTCTCCTAAGCCTACCGCACAACCAGACTTAAGGCAAAGGAAAACATCAAATTTGAGCAGATAACAGAAGTGCATGGGAAACAAGAGAAAGAGCAGGTTTTTAGAGATCCAAAAATACATCATAAAAATATATGCAGTCACCAGCAAACACCATAAAAACTTTGTAATCTTGTACCAAAATGCCTAAGATACAAACAAAAGAATCTCGTACATCTACAAGAAATAGATAATATCTGACTATTATAATCTCATATATTGACATAAAATCATGGAGTAAGTGGAAAATAGTGACATTTTAATTGGCAATCCTTACCTTGAACAATTTTCCACTCTCCATTCTGACAAGTTACAGGGAAGGAATAAATGAGACCAGCTGGTACATTGTATGAACCATCAGAGTACACCCCCATGGAAACCCAGGTACCCTAAAATAAAGAAAATAAAATCATACCATAATACCAGACTTGTACAATTGAACATCAGAAAGCAAGTCAACCATTGTCAAACCTCAGGAGTTCCAAGAACCCAATCACGAATGTGGTCACAAGCTGAGCTAGCAGCTGATAGTGCACTTGAAAGCTTCCTTGCTTTGATGATTGCAGCACCACGTTGTTGAACAGTAGTGATGAACTCTGCATTCAACCTTCAACCAAGAAATAGAATTAACATTGTGATCCACACCTTTCCAAACCAAATTAAACAGACTTTTAAAACGTATACAATCATTAATACCACTCGTCGTCCTTAACAAGCTCCCGCACGGGTTTCTCCCCAGCTGGAGTCTTAACAGTAGCATGGTTGACATCAGGGTACTGGGAAGACGAGTGATTCCCCCAAATAATCACATTTTTAACATCGCAGACTTGGACGCTCAACCTCTCTGAAATTTGACCAAGTGCCCTGTTATGGTCCAGTCTTGTCAAACAAGTAATGTTTTTCTCAGAAATAGATGGTGCAAATTCCTTTAAAATCAATGCGTTGGTGTTTGCTGGGTTAGCAACAACCAAAACCTGAACAGAACAAAAGGTAACAACAGTCATGAGAATACTTCAAATGAAGTTAAGTCTGTGTTGCTCAAGCAAAGCAGCTCTAAATGCATCCAGTTTTATACACATGAAAGCAACAGGAATTTCCCAGGATGTATCAAAATGGTAACAATATATATTACATAGATTTCCAATATAATTCAATAGATCCCATAGTTTTCTCCCAGTACTAAACAAGCATTTCTGTTTCACAATATGTAATCTAACAATCATTTCAACAAAGCATCCACACAGCAGCCTTTTTTGTCTATTTTTTGAAATATTTTACCTTGCAGTTTGCAGCTGCATGCTTCTCGAGAGCTGAAGCCTGTGACTTGTAGATTGAGACATTTTTAGACATCACATCTTTTCTCTCCATTCCTTCCTTCCTTGGGAAGCCACCAACCATTACTGCGATGTTAACCCCAGTGCAGGCCTCCACAACATCGGTTGTGGCAACAACACCTGTTGCAAATTTTGGTCAGATCTCATGATTATACAACTGATTCCTTACAATTCAACATGTTACACGGAAAAAACATATTATTCTTCAACAAAAATTGCCTTGGCAATTTGAAAAGGGGAATTAAGGGCAGATACCTTTAAGAAGAGGAAATGCGGCATCTACCAACTCCATCTTCACACCATTCAATGCCTCAGCTGCAGGTGGGATATCAAGCATGTGGAGGATCACAGGCTGGTCAGGACCAAGCATCACTCCCCTAGCAATCATGGGAACGAGGGCATATCCAATTTGTCCTGCAAACCCAATTACGTTTTGTTAACAACCAATATCAGTAATTCCGCAAGTTCCAGTTATAAAACTCACAAATGACCAACTGCACAAATACAAAAACAACTCATTTTCCATATTCGCATTGTTACATTGTGGTTTACAGATATAATAGCTATAAAACTACGAGTATATTCAAGAACTAAAACCAATAAATAGAGAAATAAAAATAATTCTCTAAATTCAACAATTCATAAGAAAATAAAAAAAAATCAATAATTTGATTTTACGAATTCAATTCGAACTAGACATTATTACAAGCACTTGAGCGCTCGTAATCAATGATATGATTTGAAACTTAAAACAAAGAGACATATTCTTCAGTTAAATCTCAGATCTACAAGCCGAGATCATTTAAATGAAGTGTACAGTTCAACTACAACAAACTCTAAAATAGTTTCGCATCAAACAGTAAGCGATCATCTCGTAGCGAGTAATAGTAACTGAATCAACTAATTTCGCTTTCAAAACTCAATCTATTAGCATCACAAACTTGATAATCCCTCCTAATCATGACCAAGTATACTAGATCTATATCAGTAAAATCAAGATCGATGATATTTCAAAGTCTAGCATCAAATCAAGTCAAACCGTGATAGATCTGAGGAAAACTTAAGAGTGAGACTGATATTTTTCTTCTTTTGGTTTTGTGATAGTACCTGCAGCTCCGGTAACGAGAACGCGAACTGGTTCCTTTGCCATTGGTGAAGATCGAGAGAGAGAGAGAGAGAGAGAGAGCGATTCGTTTAAGATCGTTCGTTGATAGCGAAGGGAGGAGGTAAAGCAAATACAGTGAGAGTGTAAAGAGGCTTTTCTTGAGCGAGAGAAAACACGAATGCAAAGGAGTTATTTATTGGAGGAAATGGCTAGTGCCAGTCAATAACAATGTGATATGTACCGACGTCGTTTTGGTGATTTATTTTTTTAAACATGCAGATTAGTTTATATCCACCACAACTAATCTAACAAATTTTAAAATTTATATAAATCTCTAATAACAATCATATAAATAACTACATAATTTAAATCTAAAATCACGTAAAAAAATAACTACATAATTTAAATCTAAAACCACATTAAAAAAAAAACTTTTTAATCTCAAATTTTACAATTGACCGCCATCTGTGTGGTTACGTTTTGGTGATCTTTTCTAATTTAAGTGGTGGATATTGATTATTAGCAGATAGTGCGCGTGGGGTATGACGCATATGCTGATTAGATTCGTGAAATTTTGATAAGGGAGCATTGAGATTGGTGAATTAAATGACGACACGGATCATGCTTGATGGGCTGGTGGATCAGACCGTCACAAGGACGTTAGCTGCTATGGGTCCACGATTAGGTGAGTTTGACGGTTATTTATTTTTAAAACTGTTTTTTATTTATAAACATATAAAATAATACTTTTTTAGTATTTACATATAGAAATAATTTAAAATTTAAAATATATTTTTTAATCACAAAAATAAACAAAGCCAGCACACGTGACACCACGAAGTTGAAACAAGCTCAAACCCCTGTTTGTTTAGGTTTAGTTTTTGTATTTGTGGTGTAAAAACACAATTAGATCGATAATATAGTTTTATATTGTGTAGGTTACTAAAAAATTAAATTTAAAACATAATTTTTATGAAGTAGTTTTTATATATTTTTTTAATTGAGTTTCATAAAATTTTGTTTATTTTTGCTTTTTAAAAATATTTTTTAAAAAATTTTAAAATTTTTATTTTTTTTAATTCAAATTAATTTTTTTATATTTTTAGATCATTTTGATACGCTAATATCAAAAATAATTTTTAAAAAATAAAAAAATTATTTTGATGCATTTCTAGATAAAAAGCACTTTTAAAAAGCAACCACAATCAAATATTTTATATATATTTTTTACTATATATAAAATTTAATTATAATTTTTATCAAATACATATATAAATCCAACTAATTATATTTAATTATATTTTTAAAAAAAATTATAACCACAAAAACTATCTAACTCTTAAATAAATCCTCCGGCGTTACGATATGGTTTCAACTTTCAAGTCACCATCAACAGTCCCGTGCATTTGCTCATCGCGGGCTCTTATTATATAATATATACACTGTGCATTGAGCCCTTCTTTAACGCTCGTACTCGTGTATGTTCACATCACTTTTCAACCTTTTTAGCTTTATCAGGCCTTTTGATGTATGCGCTTTGGTCACTGCAATTTTTTATTTTTTTGGTTCTAATTTGTTGTCAAAATCTCTCTTGTTACAGTTTCATGTGTTCCCATATACATATAATCTGGCATATCTGATATATTGTGATAGAGTTGTTCTTCTATTACATCAAATATCACAATTACAACATAGAAATGAATAAAAGAACAAGGGCTAAGAATAATAATAATAATAATAA
>Ga0325414_1005855_pt1 | contig 13000 bp, 6 predicted proteins | sample PopdelMetagenome_8_FD_206183 | JGI IMG/M metagenome (GOLD analysis project Ga0325414, IMG submission 206183) | Populus deltoides microbial communities from Bellville, Georgia, United States - Leaf-PdKOR-R3 | ecosystem: Host-associated > Plants > Phyllosphere > Phylloplane/Leaf | place: USA...
GGACAAAGGCCCAGCACACATAGACTACTTGGCGCAAACTCTTGGCCAGCCACTTCCCACTAAAATCAACCCCCAGGATTGTTGAGACAAATCTTTCAGCTAGCCAAGGATTGTCGCGTTGCTTGGAATGATTAAGAGGTTGCATGCAAACAAATAACTTCAATATCATGGCAGCGACCAGATATCGGCTTTGTTAAACTGGACGTGGACGACAACTCTTTGGGAAATCCTGGTCAAAAAGGTTTCAGGGGACTTATCAGGGACCGTGATGGAAATTAGGTGGCTGGGTTTACAGGGTTTTGCAAGTTATGGCCCTAACTTACTTCTAGAGCTTCTTGCTTTGAAACATGGTTTGATGATTACTTGGGAACGGGGCTACAGACAAGCCCTTTGCAATTCAGATTCTATGGATACTTAGCGTTTGGCTCGTGAAGGCAACATTGAGTTTCATCATTTTGGAGCAATTAATGTCATGGACATTAAAGATCTTCTGGCTAGGGAACGGGAGGTTCAACGTTGTCATACTCTGAGAGAAGGCAATTCCTGTGCGGATTTTCTAGCCAAGCTAGGAGCGGAGAGTAGATCTGAGTTTCATATTCGGGATTGTCCACCTCCATGGATTGTCCCCCTTCTTCTCGCAAACTCTATGGGCATCAATTACCGTAGAGACGATTAGTTTGTTCTTTTTCTTTCCATTGTACTGAAAAAACACGCTGGTAATCAAAATAATAATTGAGTGGATGTTTTTGGTATTAATATACTCTTAAATACGATTGTTTTTTTTATGTTTTTTGAGGGGCTATTGAACGATGCTAGCAGCAGCAATAAAATCCTTTCTTCTTGATAGACAACCTGCTGTTTGTCAAAAGAAAAATTGGCTCAGGTTCACGGGCCTTCCTGGGCCCTTAAAAATGGACTTTATTGTAATAGGCCCCTTAAGTTTACGGTAGAGTTTTGATTTAGACTTTTTCTAGTTTATTGTAAATAAATTTTAAATGTAATTTTTTTAAAAAAATCAATATATTTACATACAAATTTTAAATTTTATTGCAAGATCTCTGATAAAAATATTTTTGAATTAAATAAATTTATTTTATCGTTATCAGAAAATCCATCCATAGGACCTCCAATTTTGTTTTCTTTAAGAACTTGTTTTCTTCCATATTTTACAATAACATGCACTATTTTTTTATTTTTTACAATCACTCCCACTATTGTTATCAATCCAAACGCAAACTAAAGAACCTATAAAATCCTCTTCACACGTGTTTCTCAAATCCAACTCAAAATCATGGCTTAAAATTGATAGAAAAAGATTTATTAGTATTTTTTAAATAAATTCTTGCTAGTCTAAGCTTATTTTAATGACAATCCATAAGACAGATTTGGACCTAAGTCAAATGTCTGGGCCCAAAACCAGATGCTCTTTGGGCCCAAACAACACACCTAGGCCTGGTGTTAAGCCGAGTGCCTCATGCTTTTTAGGCCATGTCGTGTGGCTTGAGCCTAGTCTTTTGAGTCGAGACATGTGGTTTTGACCTAACACTCGATTCCTTGGAATTTTTTACTAACTCAGATTTTTTAGCCTTGATTCTATTTCATCTATATCCCTACGTGTTTAAGAGTCTCTCATGACCTACTATATTTTCTTTTTATTAATACAAGTGTTAGAGATATTTTTCATTTATTAATGTTTGTGTAAGAGATATTTATCCATCATTAATGTATGTGTAATGAATATTTATGCATCATTAATATTACCAGAATGAAATGACTTTCCAATCCCTAAATTCAAGCAAAAAAACAAAATCAGGAGGCATCAATATCATCTAAACCTCATAGGTAAATGAATCATAATTTTTTTTATTTTCACCATATACACATAACACCATGTTCTTAAAGAGCATTTATTTCATATCAAAACAAAAACAAACAATCATTTTCATATTTATTGCACTCTCTTTACAAAGATACCGACTTAAGCATTCAAGAGTCCCAAAATCCACCAAATAAGGATTGTTCTACAAGTATTAAGATTTCTACATCAAGCTACCACCTTTCTTAGCTATGGAGAATGGATCAAATAGCAAGAAAACTTGTTTAAGCCTATTATCCAACCATAAAAAACCTTATTCCAAAGCTTTTTTTTTTAATTATTATTTTGAAACATCATCAATTGACATTGTCTGTGGAAAATTAATAAAAAAAAAGCCATCATTTCTTTAGAACTTTTTTTTTTACATTTCTAAGACATTCCATAACAGACAATCAAGATACATCCAAATTTATTACTATTCACCAAAACACATGTCACTATGAATTGAAATAATAAAATGACTATTTTTCATTTTTTAAACAAAATCATTTAACTAGCCATTGGATGAACTTCACAAGAGGGTCCATTTATCATTATCATATTAACCGATAACATATCGGTCTTTTTACATTTTAGATATATAGTGAAATGATTTAAATACCCTTAAAAGTAAAAAAAACAAAAAAAAACAAGGATCCATGGGCTTTTCAATCTTTTCTTGCTTTGATTGCATAGTGAAATGACTATCCTTGAAAGCAAAAACTTAAAATTAACATCCATGAGATTTTTTGTATTTTCATCATAGTTTTTTTTAGTTATTATCAATTTAAACGAGGGACAATTCATTCTTTTAACAAATATAAATATAATTAAAAAAAATAAAAGTTGTTGACACGTGCATAGCAAGTGCTAATTAATGGGAGGTGCCTTCTTTCTTTAGGTGGAGCGTGCGGTGCCTCTCGAAGATCTAACACCTTCCACTGCAACAACATTGGAAACATCGCGTCATTCTCCTTAAATGACCAGGTGCGTGTGCATTACGGAGCAGTGGTTGAGCTTCAATTAACTTTTTTTCTTTTCCTTTTTCTTTTCTCTCTCTTCGCTTTGAATTTCACGCCAACCCTTCCAAAAATAAAATATGTCATGTCAATTTATATTTGTATTAATTTTGATTATCATTCTTTTTATTGATATTTATTTCGCTTTTAATACCTTTTGAAGTTGATTTTTTTTTAATTTTATCTCTTAATATTTTATTTCATTTAATTTTTGTATCCAATTTGGACCTTATTCTTTTGATTTCTATTTTTTTATCCTTTTCCTGATTTATTTTAACTTCATCCATCATCATCTTATTTAATTTAATTTCTATATCCATTTTTCTCTTCATTCTTTTGATTGCTATTTTTTAATCATTTTCTTGACTTGTTTTATTTTTCAATTTAGTCCCTTATTATTTTCTTTCATTTAGTTTTTATACCAGATTTAGTCTTTATTATTTTGATTGTTATTTATATTTTTTTTTATTTTGGATGACCAGGACTTTTGGTTCGTGATTTTTTCATGTTTGCTTTATATGAGGTAATTTCAGTCTCATGATTTGGGTCACGAGTTTCAAAGATTAACTCAATTTAACCTCGGTCTTTTTAGGTTCTTTTTATTTTTTTTTTCAATTTCATCCTCCAATATTAGGTTATTGGGCCTTGAATTTCATGATTTTTTTCACTTTCTTTTTTATGAGGTTATCCCGATCTCATATCCCAGGTCGTGGGTTAATCGAGTTAACTCGAGTTAACTTGATTTTTTTTATGTTTTTTTATTGATTTTTTTTAATTTCTCCATTCATCATTTAGTTTGTTTGAGAGTTGGCATCTATTATTTTATTCAATTTCTTATGTGTGGGGATATCTCGGTCTTACAACGTAGCCGTGATTTAACACGCTGACTCAAGTTAGGTTTTTTTGTTGTTTTTCTAATTTGTCCTTCATTATTTACTTTGCTGATAATCGAGTTTCAGATCTCTTTTATTTTTCTCTTTATAAGATTATTCTATTTTCATTGAATTTTTATTTTATTATTAAATAAGATAATTAAATTATTTTAAAAATATTGAAAGAGTATTTTTCATAATATTTACAATAGTTTCATCAATTGATCATGCAAAGAAAAAAAATCGATCGAATCTACGAATTAGTGCTGAACACCTATATCGTCCGTACTTTTTCTTCAAAAGTCAAAACCTTTCACAATGTCGGGATTATTACTACACACGTGCTTTTAATTGGGCTTCTGCTTTCTTTCAAGTAGAGTGACCTTGCTTAAAGTAATCACAAAAGTTAAGCAACATTTTAAAGTAATTTGTCTAAAAGAAAGGATTAGTAATCATTAAGAGATTAAGACTCTTCTCCGTGCGCAGCGACATCATTCTAGATTTGATTATGCTATCCACGTTAAGGACGAATACAGTCGAGGAGTGTCTCTTACCACCTCGGTTCCTCCAAGTGGGCTGGGCAATCGGGTTCGAGGGCTTTGAACATGACCCAAAATAGTGTTCAACCAGATCATTTACCTACTATGCTCTTGGTAAGATTATTATTTTTTAAATTAAAAAAATATTCACGCTTTATTAATGTATTTTTTAAAAAATTTAAATTATCTAAAGTTTGATATGATGTGATCCGGTTAACTTGACAAATTTAAAAACAACCTGGATAGCCGAGAAAAAAAAACATAGTTTGACTAAAATTTTTTGCAAGATTATATTTTTTTAAAAAAATATTAAAACGACAACATATTAGATAGACCCGGATAAACCCATATTAACATATAAAATTTACCACTCTAGTCATAAGATCATGATAACTTCATAAAAAAATATATTGAAATTCAATTCTAAACCAACTTAATATTAAATAATAAAAATAAAAAAATAATTAAAAAATAATTAAAAAATCCGAGTTAACCTGTTAAACCTAAGTTATTAGACCGATATAACCCAATAGGAAAAAATTAAAAAAAAATTATGAAGCTTCATTCCTAATAAATCCAACATTAAAGGATTAATTTACAAAAAAACAAAACAAAAAAGACTTGAGTCAATCCGGTTTAACCAGTCGAATCTATTACTCGAAACCTCGCAGAGAAAAATAAAATAAAATTAAGAACATGTTTTTTAATAAAACCAAATAATAAATTATGTAATAAAAAAATAATTATGATAAAAAACTCTAAAAAAATTAAGTGAGTCGAGTTAACTCATAAAATTTATAACTTGGGTTATAAAATTAAAATAATATTATAAAAAATAAAATAAAATAAATTATAAAATTTTACTTTTAATAAATCTAATATTAAATAATAATTTTTTTTATAAAAAAATTAGAGTTGGGTGAGGAGAGGAATAGAGGCTTCCCCTCCTCAATAATTTCCTGTTAATTCCGACTTGTATTTAAAAAAAAAAAAATATCGGCTACAAAACACTAGGCAAGTTTGCAAAGGCCGGTAGGCCCAAAATGTTACATCAATCATTTTCTACCTTTCAACATCTAGAAGAAGATAGGGAGCAGATATATAAAATAAAATAAAGGAGTCCACACCATCATCTTTGAATGGCTTCCATATATTAACGCCTTGTATGGTTACATCTTCTGGTGGATCCTATGCATCTCTCTCTCTCTCTCTCTCTCTCTCAGTGTATTGAATCATAACTTGCATGGGGGAAATTATTTGATTTCAAAAGCATAACATGTTTGGACCCAGAAATCCAGTATATTTTGTAACACCAAGAAAGAACAGATGAAAAGGTTGTCAGAAGGTAGGATGATGCTGAGTGAGAATCTCCAAGGAAAAGGATTACACAGTGGTGATGGTGCTGGCTCTCCAGGTGCACGTCCAGCTCGGAGAAAGTGAAGAGAACATCTTCGTATATGCAGTGACATCCTTTTTGGTTAAAAGAAAAAAAAAAGATTAAAAAACCAGTACCTATCCATTAATTTCAAAGAAAAAAATGATTCTTCGATTACTCTGGCTAGTTGGAATTATGGTGTCATAGTTTGGTGTTCTAGTATATATAATATATTCCTCTATTGTACTTCTATGAATACTTAGCAGAAGTAAGATCTCTTAATTAATATTATTCTTAATGAATTTTAAAATATTTTTTAATTGAGAAAAACTTAATCATCACATCAATTGAAATTACTGAATGGAACGAAGACCCTCTGGGATGTAACACATGATAACAACTAATTCAAAAAATTAGTAAACGTTGAAGGGGAAAAAAAAAGAAGTTTTTCGAAATATTAATTCTATTTTTTTCTCATAAAATATTTTAAAAATAAAGGCAATTTGTAATGAATATAAATCTAAAATTTGATTGTGTTGTAGTTTGTGATTCATAAATGCACATGCTAGAGTGGAACGACGACATTTACATCTCTAGAATTTATTTCATGTTTTGTTATCATGAACAATTAATAGGTTGAGGGGTGTGGGGGCAATGTTCTCACAGTATAGTAAAGTGATTTTAGAAGAAAAAAAAATATCAATACTCTTTGGATAGTTAGGATTTACTGGACAGTTAATGCAGCGTTTGGCATTGCGTTTATAACTGCGTTTTGTTAAATTTTAAATTTTTTTTTGCTAAAATTGAATGCGGTTTATACTTTTTGGATCGTTTTAATGTGCTGATGTCAAAAATAATTTTAAAAAAATAAAAAAAACATTATTTACATGTATTTCGACACGAAAAGCTATTTGAAAAGCAACCGTAACCACACTGCCAAACACGCTTTAAATTTTCTTGAGCAGTTTAAAAGTTCTTTACTCACATGGATATAGACATATTATTGAATTACATTTTCTTTTCAGTTTTTTTTATTGCAATATTCATCAATATTAATGCTGTAAGTTTTGTTCTCGCATCAAATTGCATCTATTGCATCCATTTTCAATCTTTCTTTCTGTCTTTCCCAAACTTAATTTTCTTCAAATTCTAAAACCCATCTTACAATACGTCCTCCTCCATGCTCCATGTGCCTCACATGCGTCCCATAAGATTGACAAGAAAAAAGAGGCGTAAAATTCTTGTAATAAAGACGAGTCCCCACAAGTCGTATGTCTAAACTCGAGGGACCATTGGCAATGCAACAAAGTGATATAGAGACGTGGTGTTCAACATCAAAAAGTAGTTGGCTATCTTTAATTTCGATACTCCTCCCACTACCCCTTCAGTCAATTTGCAGGTTGACTCGCTAGTTTTAGAGCATGATAAAAGCATTTTACCATGTTGATTGTTGAATGCTATCTGCAAAGAATTCCTCCAGTTGCTAGATTTCGAAATTAACAGCTTAAGCATAGCTAACAAAATAGATGGAGAGAATGTTGATTGTAGATTTATTTCGAAATTATATTTTTTTTTACACCAATCGCCGAATGAGCCTTTAATAGCTTCCAGTCCCACCTAGCTAAATAATTTAATTTAAATTTGTATCTTGCCATAATGTAGTTACCGTTCGTGTCTAAAAGCATGCTCCTCCGTTCAAATACGATACCCTTGGCGTCGACACAGCTTATGAAACAGCACAAATATGAAGCAGGGCCTTGCTGTAGAAAATTTGGAGGCAGTCGGCGGGAAAGACTGCTCCCTGCAGGAGCAGGACTCAACTAGCATCTTGAGATAACAAATCTTGTTTTGTGTGTGTGTGTGTGTGTTTGTGTGTGTCTGTTAGCAGAAAGGAACAAAAGTGGTGCTGTCTCCATCCAGTTAGCAGCAACACGCGAACAAAACTATTACATTCAATAAAAAATGGTTACGAACAAGTTCTATGGGGATATTTAATCCTTGTAACAGCTATTTCAGGATATGAACAAAGAAAATATGATTACGTCTATTTCAGTAGGCAGATGATTGGTAAGAGATTAAATGCTTCGCATATCCACTAGGAAGTTGCTTCCACCACCCTGCAATGGTCCTGATTTATGCATCCAGGGGACCATAAACACCTGATCAGAATGCATATTCACCAATTAACCTGTTCACATCAGAAAAATGCTGTCAGATCAATTTTAAATGATGGCGCGGCGCACTTGTGACATCAGATTTTTCCCCCCTTTCAGCTACTTGGGAAGCCTTTTGGACCTTGAGCTCCTGAGGATGGCTCTTCCTCATCTCCGGTGCGAGGAAGATTTTGGAGGCAGATCACTTGGAAGACGCCAACGAAATGACTCAACTAGCTAAGCTAAGCACTAAGCAGTATCTACTCGCGACAACAAGTTAAACAAGAAAACATGCAATAAAAAAAGGAACGTGAAAAGGGAACGTGCTATATAAAGCGAACAGTTCTGTCCTGGGGCCATGGACGGCTAGAAAGGGAAATTAGTGGAAGCCATGAATAATGATAGCAAATACAGTTCATATTTAGCCTCACATATGGCTGTAAGTAGGGCAGAATGACAGGAAAAGATTTTTTAGGCTAACCCCAACAAGTTGGTTTTGGACCATTCGTTGCTTGAAAGGATGACAATTGAAGATAAGCCAGTAATTGGCTGCATTTGCTTCTTTCAGATCCAATCAATGCCCTCAAGTTGGATCACTATCATCCACTTGGGAAGACAAATATGCCCATACAATTAAGACACTGATCGTGTTTGGGGTTGGTTTGGCTTGTAGTTTCTATAAAATTTGATTTTTTTAATTTAAAATTATTTTTTTATACTTTTGTATTGTTTTAATATAGTAATGTTGAAGAATAATTTTTTAAAAATAAAAAAAATATTATTTTAATATATTTCTAAATAAAAAACATTTTAAAAAAGTAATCACTTTCAGTATGTCGAATTCTTTATCTAGAAATTCAAAAGTTTGGGATGTTCTAGCAGATAGAGCTGTATTTTCCGGGAAGGTAAAGAGAATAGAAAGACTTGCCCATCTTGTCACTTGGAGGAGCGTCACTGACTGCGGTTCCAGCACTCAAGGGTCCGCCAACACTGCTTGTTGGTGCCATCATTTGATTCTGCTGTACTGTTTGCGAGCCAAACCGGAACATATTCATGGGCTGCAAGACCAAACCAATGCAGCAACAAACATTATCACTAAATTATTTTCTGATCAAGAGATCAGAAAGCAATTTACATTACTTTAAAAGCCATACAACATAAATTATTATCTCATGAAACGAGGAGTAACATGGAACCTGAGAAGCGGCTTGCATATGAAAGCCCAAACGCGCATACTGGTCAGCGAAAGCCGGATTTTGCATCTGGTTGTGCAAATTAACTGGATTCAACACTGGAGTTTGGCACATTACTCCCTGGTTCTGTGTCGGAGCCATAGAAATGGATTGATCAATGAGTTGGACCCTAGGCAAATGCATTGGATTTTGCATAGAAGGCAGAGGGGGACCCATTCCCATGCGAGACATGAAATGCTGCACTCCTGGAAACAGCATAGGGGCCATCCCACCACCCATCCACATTACCTGAAACACCTAGAAAAAATTGTCAGTGGCTTGAATTGAGTTAATGGAGAATGATAAGCCCAAACTATGGTTTTACAAGATTCGATACCACACCTGAAGTTGTAACTGAAGTGACTTCAAGTACTCAATTGCCTCATCCAGCATTGATGCTTTATCTGTCTGCAACATTAGGACTAGCTTAACTTCATAGAAGGAGGGACATTTTGGAAGTAAGTTAAAAGTCTGGAGCAAAATGAGCTCTATGTTATACTCCTGTTATGTAATAATTCAGCTAAAAGTGCTCGATTCAACTCCACTATTATTTAGGCTAAACACCAAGGAAATTTTGGACAATTCTTAGGCCACTATCTTTGGTCATATATTCTCAAAAGGCCAAGGTGATCATTCCCTTTTTTTCACATCGTGGACTTGCTCTCATCTACACCTGCTTTTCCCACAAATGCTCATTTCCAAATCTATCCTTTAATCACTTGCCACAAATACATCTTAACTTCGTTTCTTTATTCAATCATTATTTCATAAATATATTAAGCTTTTCTTTCGAACACTGCATACCGTGGTAAAGATTTTGGGCTAACCACAGGTGATTAGACAGAAAAGTGTCTCAGGCATGCAAAGACAAGAGTAGCAGAGATAGATAGTTAAACTTGAACTAAAAAGTTCAGAAAAGAAGACCTTGTAGCAGTGAGGTATGAGCTCTTGCAATGCTCTCATCTTCTCATTAATCCTATCCCTCCGTCTCTGCATACAAGTGGACAATAGATGAGTAACTAATAATACAATCTTGAATCTTAAAACGTGATGAGATCAAGTATGCCTACCCTTTCTGAGAGGTTATGCACTTCAGCTGCACGACTCCTGCGGGTAGATCCTGATCGTTTGGTTGGATTGTTTCCTGCCATTGAATCGAGATCGAGTTCGGCAGCCTGTATCATTCACAACTCATGTTCATCATACAATGTTTAACAAATTTACAAGCAGATGAAGGGAGAGTTTGTGTTTCCACCTCACTTTGGTACTCAGAATCCTCTGTGTCTATAGTTTTTCTTTTCTGGCTACTACTAGGTCCTGCAGATTGCTTACATGTTCTACCAAAACTACTACCTGATCCACCTGAGGATGAGGTAAGAGTAGCCTCAAGTGTCTCAGTTTTGCCTCTCTCACTCTGGGAGACTATTTTTCGTGGATCATCCATGGATGGTCCAGTAGAAAAGGCAGTACTAGTCCCCATAGCATTACTAGAAGCACGGCTCATATCACGATCATGTGGAATTTGATTGCTTGACCCTACTGTTACCACCGAACACTCCCTGACCTCCCCTTGTGGAGAGTTTCCAGACCCCTGGCCTCCTAATTGTCCACTTGAAGTTCTAAAATCACCTCCTTTAAAGGGGGCGGAGAACTGAGAAAAGTTAGCATTAACAGCTTCACCAAATCCTCCTACACCAGCATGATTTTTCTCCGGGACTTGAATTCTTGGAGGGGGCATTGGATTTCCTGAAAATTCAGAAACAACATGAGGTTTATTGTTGTTGAGTTGTCGCTGATGCTGATGCTGATGCTGTGAAGGTGCCGAGGCATCAAATTTAGCCGACTTTTCTTCCAAAATTTGATCAGAAAGTGGTGGAGGCAATTCCGAGAAAAAATTGGAACAGAACTCCTTTTCAAAAGAATCTTCAAGAGGGTATTGAATCCAAGACACAGCGTCATCATCTTGAATCAGATGGCTTGAATTCAGAATTGACCCACTGCCCTTTACTGTTGTTGAATCATGTTTTTGAACATGAGGGCTTGGTTTTCTGTGTGCCTGGCTATGCAAAACTACCTGCCCATTTCGCCATAGCAGCTCTACTAGGTCATTGCCTAGCCTGCAAAAGGTAAAAGATGGGGCAACCAAAATCAACAACCTGTACAAAGATAGATGCTTTAAAGATCAAGTAATCAAATTTTAGAGAAAGTACAGACTCTATGGGTTTCTTCTGATTGGAGACAGGAAGATCACCCTCAAAATTCCAATCAGGAATACAATGATTCATGGCTGAGAAGACGCAGATATCCTGTTAAACACAATACAAAAGGGAAGTTTAAAATAGTTGAAAAAAAGCATTAACAGCTATTATCAGTCAAAACAAAGATAACACTTTGTGTCATTATCTGTCTCTTATAAAATAGTAAGATACGGGTACTTGAGAGTAAGCCTGTTTTATTTTATTTATTTTTTAAAAAATATTATTTTACTGTTTTCTGTGTAAAAAACACATTTAAAAACAAGCTTAAATACCCTTGAAAACACACGAGGATAAACCATTTAACACATAATTAGTAAATTAATTGACTTGCTAATAAAATAACCATGAAATGGAATTAAATAATATAAAAACTGTGTCTCATAAAACAGACTAAAAGGAAAGTGAAGGCAACAAAATGAAGCGCCCTACTTGAAAGAAGAAGACGAGGAGGAAGAGGAAGAAAACAAGATCAGCTCCAATTAAAGACAGAAGATTTCGAAAACAAAACTCATTGGAAAAACCTGAAGAAAACAAAAAGGTGCAGTTTTTAGAAGAGGTTTCAAGGAAACCCAATTACTCACTCAAGAACTAAAAAACCCCCCACAAAGGTTTTGTAAAGAAAAAGAACCTTGACAGAGAAGAAGATAAGGAAAAAAGAAAAGAAAAAAACATTCTTCTGGCCTGCAAAAAAGAATCTAACAAAGTGGACTTCAAAAAGTACTCCTATCCCACAAGTGGGAGATGAAATCAAAGCACTCCTGACCTTACCAAACTTCCCTTGTACAACAGACTGAACTTCTTCGACTACTTCCAATATGACCCCTCCCTCTCGCTCTCGCGCTCTCTCTCTCTCTCTCTCTCTGAAACGCTGTAGAAAATTAGAAATGGGTGTTATGAGAGATTTGAGAATGGACTGGACCCAGAGAGAGGAGATAAATGAAGCGTGTCTGTTTTCAACTCTCAGTTACAAAGACAAGGACATGACACGGACTCTCAAGAGTGTCTGAGACCAGAGGGAAAGATTCTGTAGTCACACCACTCATTTTTAACCTGCAGTTACTTACATGTTGTCCACCTGTCATATGATCAGTGAGTTAGTTTCTTCTGCGGGGGCCAGTTTGGTGAAATAAATTTGGGGTTACTGGAAATTTGATTTTATGGTTCTTAAAATTGGAGAGGGGTTAGGAGATCAATAACCAGGAAGGTGGAGAGGGTGTAATCTGAAATGTGGAGAAGTCCGTTCATTTTTGTGTTTTAAAATTATTTTAAAAAATTTTAAATTAATTTTTTAATTTTTTTAAATTATTTTCATATCCTATATCACCAATAAATTTTTAAAAATACTTGTAATTTGGATTGATTTATTTATTTAGGAGGGACCAATACTGTCAGAAGCACTGTTTATTGCATCTCATCCATATGGTGGTTGGTTGGGTTTGGATTCGATATGCTTTCATATTGGCCCAGTTGGATTTCATTAGCTCTCTCCTCCTCCTCCTCCTCTTCTTCTTCTTCTTAAATTTGGAATTAGATTCTTTATATATATATATATATATATATATATATATATATATATATCACTGTCATGCTCTTTTAATTTGCTAGTTGAGTGGCCCCTCCATCCACCTTTCTACACTAGGATAAATCTCAAATATATTTAAAAATAATAATTTTATTTTGATATTTTTAAATATTTT
>Ga0325414_1005856_pt1 | contig 12999 bp, 10 predicted proteins | sample PopdelMetagenome_8_FD_206183 | JGI IMG/M metagenome (GOLD analysis project Ga0325414, IMG submission 206183) | Populus deltoides microbial communities from Bellville, Georgia, United States - Leaf-PdKOR-R3 | ecosystem: Host-associated > Plants > Phyllosphere > Phylloplane/Leaf | place: USA...
AAGACTTGGACAAGACTTAGACATCTTATTGAGGAATTTTTAATCTAAACACAAAAGGGTGACATCTCTCTTTTTTTCCCCTATCATTTCAGAACTACATTATCAGTTTTTTTTTTTTATCTGAAGCCCTTTTTTTCTATACTTCGGTAAAATTAAAGTTGGTGATAGCAATGAACACTTCATATCCAGAAAGGGAAAAGCTGCTCTCTAGAAGTTTTCTTCCCAAAAAAACTGAGCTAACTCAACTTTCAAGATCTTATGGCTGCTTGTAAGGTTCAACTGACAAGTCTTTCATGGCAGGAAACAGCAGTGAACACTATAAAATAGTAATAGCAATTCTATACAGTGGTTCCAGCTTCGCTGATTCAACCTTTGGAAAACATACAAGTTATCTAGGATTGAGTCCTGCTCCAGCTTCTACTTCAAAAAATCAAGACAAAAAAAAAAGGAGAAAAAAAGGTGAAAGTTTAAGCACACCTGGACAGGCATTTGGGGAGATTCTTGTATGTGGTGCCAAAGAGTTTCCTTTAGTGTCTGGACATCAACTTGCTTAGAAGCCTTGTCATAGTGGACTTCGATTTTATTTACCTGAATTGTTTACGTATAGGAAACGAAAATAAGAACATGACTTGACCTTTTCCAGCATTTGACTAGCACTCGAAGTGGCATATTGACCATGTGCTAAATTTAAGCAGAAATTAGGATTTGGTGCTAGCTCATTGGCCTCCTTACTGTTTAATTTCAGACTCGTAAATGATGTATGAAAACAAGTGCTAAATCAAACATACTCTAGAACGAGATTATAGACCAACCTGGCGAGGCTGGGAGACGAGTGTGTTGGGATCTTCCACGTCACTATAGGCATCTCCATCATCAAATTGGCCAGCAAAGGCACTTTCACCATCCCATGATGGCAGTGGTCCACAATCATCTGCCTGTTGCCTCGTTTCATCTAAAATATTGTATAACCAGAATTGGAAACTGTAGACATGCTTTATTGTGAATGCAGACATTTCATATGATAAATACAGATTGTTACATTATTTCATGGAGCTAAATGAAGTTTGCAAGGAATGAAACGATTGTTATCACAATAACATCTAATAGTGAAATTTTCGATTGCACCATACATTCTGATGAAATCTATAATGAGAGATTCCTCATACTATGTAGAAAATGGGATAAACAAGCATATCTCTGCTAGAAAGCAGCGAATGAAACCTATCTGAAATTTTAGAGGGATAATCTGAGCAAGATGAGTTGCTTTCAGTTGACTCTTGAGTTTATGTTCCATCTTACGTAATTGTTGCCTTCTAAAAGTCAGAAGCTTAGCCTTCACATTTTCAATACTTTCTCGTATGTTTTCCTCTTTATATCTAACTTTCAATAATAATCAAACTAGCTCAGAAAAGGCAGAAAAGAGAATGATTCTTGAGAGGAAAAATAGCATGATTCTTTTTTTATTCTTCTTTGATTTATTTTTTTTAATGACAAATCAGAACAGCAAAGAAGTGTAACTCAACTCCGTGAACGGTGGCAGCAAGGCCCTCCACCACTTACTATGCCTCATTGCATATTTAAGTATTCTACTCACTGCTTAATATTCTAGTTTGGCCATGCCTTTTCTGCAAGTTAGATCATTTTGGTTGCAATTAAACTTGATAACTAAATACGGGGCTTTTCCTTTAAAATTAAGAGATGATTAGAAAACAGATACTTCCACGTGTCTTATTAATGCAGAAGCAGAACATGAATGCACTTTTCCAGTAATGAGGAACAAGAACAATTTCTACAATTTGAGATTTGATCAAATGGTTATTAAAATGACTGGTTCAAGTCAAAAGAAAAGAAAAGAAAAGAATAATTCACGCCAAACTTCCGAACCAAGATCCAATTATAATTATAAAGACAATTACAGCTATGAAACATTTAAGGAATGGATTAATTCAAAAGACGTACAAATTCATTAAAATATGCAGCGATGAGTACTGGAGATTTATTGCATTCAATTATAGTATTATGCAACTGACAAGGCAAGATATGCAGAAATTGTTGAACTTTCAAAGCAACATGAAGCAAAATACAAATAAAATTATGGGAACTGCTGGAATATTCTAGAAAATTGTGTAGTATGTCTTGAAAAAATAATTACCTGAAAACTTTTTTCTTCTCTTCCCAAGGCACTGCAACCACAACAAGTCTTTCATTAACAAAAAAAATATCTAAATAATGTTTCGATAGAATTAGCAAACAATCCTAAAGTTCCGTAATAAGCATTACCATTATATTAGGTAGAAGAAACAACTTAGCAAGATCCTCAGGCTGATAATGGCAATCTTCTGGCAGTGTTGTATTACACTGTGGTCTATTTGCAGGTAGAAGTAATGACTTCGCATTTTTGGGAGGAGCAAAGACATCAGGCATTTCTTCATCCAAGGCTTTTGTGAAATCAATATCAAGTTCTGCTTTCTTCTTGGTCTTTGGTCTCTTATTTATTACTGGTGATCCTTCTTCTGTAGTAGAAGGATCCTCTGCACCCATAGAACAGCTTCCAAATTACAATTCATGAAATGGACTAGTAGTGCAAAATGCTGATGATATCACATGCATTGGCACAAAAGTTTTACCTTTAACTTTCTGATACTTCCAATGATCAGGACCTGCCCAATCATTTCGTTTTGATGTAAATCCCAAACTCAAAAACAATGGCCAATCAACTTTATCAAATCTGTCATCCGTATCTGGGTTGTCGAACAAATGTGGCTCTCTTTCCTACAAGAATTGATCGCAACTTGTCAGCAACTTCTTTTATTTTTTAAAGTAATGAACAGAAAAATCAAAGATAGAAATGTAATGGGAAAAAACACTCCCGTTAGTGTATAGCTTAAACCTCATGATAACTTGGAAAAGTTGTATCTGCACCAATGGGGTCCTCATCAATCACACTTCTTTGGTCATCTTGATCTACATTCCAGGGTCCACAATTCTCATGTGTTTCACCATCGAACTCAACTTCATTATTATAAGTTCTATCATCTTCATGAAATTGGTCACCTAATGTCTGGTGAGATGGAAAAATATTTAATGGCCTTTTGTTGTCTTCATCAAATTGATCGACTATAATCCCAAGAGTTGGTGAGATTTCATCCTCTGTCCGCATGTTCAGTACCATTTGTTCAATGTAATCTGGAAAGTAAATGAGAAACTGGCGCTTACTGACTCGAATAAGTATTTGAATGTTGAATGCAAGAAGAGAAAACAACTAAAAGCAAACACCACACCTCTAGCGAAAGAAAGCTCAACCATATCAAGCCCTTCACGCTGATTTTCACATGATGTGCACTTCCCCGGTACTTCTTGTGAATCAAAAAGCACTCGACATCCACCATACACTCCAAGATTGTTCAATAAAAGACCCTTGGCTCCACCTTCATCGAATTGTGCAGATGTCTGATGATACAAAGGATCCACAGCAAATGCAACTGAAAAGAAAATGAAATCCCATTTCCAACATAAACAAAATTTTAACTCCCACACTAAAAACAGAGATATAACATTTCATGAGTGATCACTCACCATCAAACTTCTTTACATTAAGAGCTTCAAAAGACGGCTCCAATGTTGACAAAGGTGATATCTGCACGTAAAGTTTTCTGTAAGTTTCTACTTGTTCATCTAATCAATGAATATAAGTCTGTAAATCAGGAAACTACCAACCTTTTTCTCAGTCTCTTTTTTCGAATGGCTTTCCTCATTTCCATTGTCAGCATTAACACCGTCCACAGTACCTTCATTCAAATAACACAACATCAATGAGATCAACAAACATGAAAAGATCATGAATTATTCAGCAACATTAATAACACAGCTTTTTCTAATTGTAATTCACAACCCAGTAACACTAAAATGTAGGAAACTAACATGTCTAATTTAGATTTCAAGTCATTAACTTGTTAGATGTGTAATGGAGTGGGTTAAGAAACCCAACCTGGTTCATCTTCAAGACCAGCTCTATTAATCCCACCAAGCACCTTATACGCCTCTGAATGCACAGAATCTACCCTTAATGAGTAGATTTTAACACCAGCTTCTAGGGTACAACTCGCCTGCACAAATTCCCAAATTCAATGCTATCAATTTTGCGTGAAAATAAAAAGGAAATTGATGTTTTACCTTTTGGAAATTGGTCTCAGTATCATTTTCTTCTTCGACCTTGATGATCTCGGCAAGATGGTCAATCAAATTCAATTCCCATGTGTTCTTTTGATTTATTTTCTGCTCCAAAACACCAAAAATAAAACAATAATTACATTAAGAATCTCAATAGTTTTTAGAGAAACATATATATAAGAAAAAAGAGGGGGAGAGAACCGGACATTCTCGCTGGCGAGTTTTATGCAATTATGGAAGAGATCGAGGATTTGCTGCTTGTCGAGGCAGGGATCTGGATCTTGGAGAGGCGGTAGTTGAGAGTGAGCGGCGATGGTCTTGCGGCGGATAGCGGCGGCGCGTGCAGCACGTGCCTGAGCACGCTCGAGGTTGTCGTCGTTGGAGCCTAAGAAGAAAGGGGAAGTTGGGGATTGAATCCTGGGGAGTCTCTGCTTAGGGCTTAGAATTTCTCCCATTTTTTTTCCTTTTCCTTTCAAATTCAGCACTGACCGAGTGATTAATAGATTAATTTTTTAAACAAAAACAGGGTGAAAATTTTAAGTTTGGGTTTTTCCCTCCAATTTAGTGTTTTGAATTGGGTTCGGTTCGAGGAGGGGGAGGCAGGGAAGTTACGGTGTCGTCAGTCTTGCATGGTGAAAAGTTAGTTTTTTAAAGTATTTTTATTTAAAATATATTAATATAATATTTTTTATTTTTTAAAAAATATTTTTTCAGTATAAATACAAACATATTTAAAGATGATAAAAATTAATTTTAAATAAAAATAAAATATTTTAAAAAAATATTATTTGAAACGCAATTTTATAAAACAACATAACTGTGAAACAAATAACTGAGGTTGTGTTTGTTTTCCGAAACTGGTTTTCGGGAAATCACTTTCCAAACTTTTCTGTATTTGTTTGTCATTAGAATAGTTGGTCAATGAAAAACACTTTACAGTCAACCAAAAACCTTTCTAGTCAAAGAAAAATTTGATTTGGTTTCCAGAAAAGAATTTTCCTTTTATTTCGAGCGAAAAACACTTTCCGGAAGTTGTAAAAAATTTAGAAATGTCATATTATTTACTGATTATATCAAATTTGGTCCTCAAACTTTTGATTGCTATATATATTTTGTTTTTATATTTATTTTTCAATTTCATCATTTAGAATTTAATTTTATATTAATTCTGGTCCTTATTTTTATATAATTGTTATTTGCTTTTCCCTTATCATTTTTTAATTGAAATTTTTTATATATCAAAATTGATTCTCATTCTATTGATTATTACTTGTTTTATTTGAAATAATTTATGAAATATTAATTATTATTATTTTAATTTCTTCATCTTTCAATTTTTTTTATTTTTTAGATTTGATATATATTATTTTGATTATTATTTATTTTATTTGAGATAATTTATGAAATTATATTTTTTTCAATTTCATTCTCCTTCAACTTTTTTATTTGTAAGATTTGTTCTTCATTATTTTAATAAACTTGAAAAAAATAAAAAATTAATAAGTTATTTTTCAGCTCATTTTCCATGACATAACCAAATACTAGAAAGTGTTTTTTAACTTATTTTTCATTACACTACCAAACATTGAAAAATAATTCATTTTTCAAAAAATAACTATTTTCTAGCAAATAAACGAGTCTAAAATTAGAAGAGGTAACAAAGACAAACGCGTAACATAAATTCATTCAAATTATAGCAATATGCACGAGAAATGCATTTCAAGTAAATCAAAATGAAGTTATGAAAGGAGAACAGATCATTAAGACCAGAATTAAAAAAAGAGAAAAATGGGAGGCCTTTAATTTTTAAAAACACAATGGTGTCAATTTTGGTCATTTTCCCTTTTCTTTTGCCTTCAATTATTTTATTTTTTTTAATTTGATCCTTCGGTGTTATGTTTATTAGGATTTGAGAATGGTTATCTATTTAATTGAAGCTATCTTGATTTAAAAAGAAATCATCGTCATCAGGCTAGTGCTTGATCTCACACAAAAAAATTAATTTTATTGTACGAGAAAAATTGAAAATGAGAGGACTGGAATTAAAACAAAGTAAAAAAACAGGAGCTCTTTACATATATATATATATATATATATATAAGCCAATGCATTTATGCAAGGTTGTCAAAAATGTTTTTTTAACACGACATGAAATATATAATATAAACTCGGATCATAAAATTGTAAGTAAAATATTTTAATTAATTATATATTAATAATTTCAGTCAAGTAGTAAATAATAATTTAGTGTGGGGTTTAGCGATTGTTTAATAATATGATAAATCTTGTTTTTTAAAGTGTTTTAAACTTTGAAATGTATTAAAATAATGTATTTTTTATTTTTTAAAATTTATTTTTAATATTAATACATTAAAACAATTAAAAAAATTAATTAAAACTTAAAAAATAATTAAGGATCAATTTCTATGATTTTACTCCCAAAGTAAATCTACAGTTTTTTTCTTATGTCTTTTTCTTCTTAATTGATGTTTTTTATTCACAAAGCAATGTAAATAATTGAGATTAGCAAAATTCCAATCTCACAACACGACAACAAAGAAAACATAAATGATAAAGCCTTATCTTTCACAATTTACAGCCAATATCACCACCTCAGCCACAATCAACAACCACTACCTTATCTTTCACAGCCAATATCACCACTTCTGAATTTATCAACCAAATGGAACAACTTTAAATGTTTAGCAGCAATTAGCAAACAAGCCCAACGTTTTTTCTCTGCAGTATTGTCCAATGCCCACCGTTGCTATACAAGATACTTCAGCTACTAACCGTTTGATCAAGAGATTTGTAGCATCATCACTGAAATCAACTACCCTTAATGCACTCTCTCATATTCTCTCCCCCGACTTCACTCACCACCCTTTGTTGTATCTTCTCACTCTCCCTGTAAATAATAACTCAAGACCCATTAGATCTGCTTAGTAGGGACTTGATGTTGAGGGTTTTGAACAACCTCGATGCACGCAGCGTGGCACGATGCGTTGTCGTCTCTCATAGCTGGAACCGTGTTGCTTTCTAGTAATCTTCTCTGGATCTCAAAGCCTGGGTGTTTTTCTTCTGCTTGAGATGAACATAGAGATCAACAGAGAGTTGAAGAGTTGGTTAGCTAACAAAGACACAGAGAATTGAAGAGTTTGTCAAACTCGTAAACTCGGTTCGAGTTGACCGAGTTCGACCGAGTTTGCTGGTTTTCGAGTTTCTAACCCGATTGTATACGGTATATACAAGTTAACTCGTAAAATCGTTCGATTTTATGAGTTAACTCTTGAGTTTGACAACCTTGTCTTTATGCTTTAAAATTATTGAATTTTTCTTTGATTTTTTAGTTTTGACACAAAATTATTTAGTCTAAAACTTTATTTTACTTATATTTCAATAATTGGGTTTAAAGAAGCAAGAGAGTTGCCAAATTATGAGGGAAAAAAGAGCTAATGAATAGCCTGTTTAGAGGTGAAATTAGCTATCCTTTATGCTGATATATTCAATTTAATTAGCAAAGTTATATCTAGATCTTTTGTTTTTCCCTTTATCCTGCAAAAAAAAAAAAAAAAACAATCAAGCAAATCAAGCCTTGGGATTTTTTTTTTGTTCTGGTTATTTTTTTTAACCAATTAAATGCTAATTTAAAACCACAAATGAATTTATTAGAGGCCTTACTGTGTTTTTTAAGTGTTTCTAATTGAAAAATGAGTGAAGATGAGTTCTTTTAAGATCAAAAGTTGACAACTTGGTTTTTTTTTTTTATCATTTATAATAGTTGAAATCTAGAGTAACAAGCAACTTATCATCTGCTAAAATTTTATTTTTTTAAAAAAAATTATATATCCTTTAAAAAAAAATAAATAAATAAGACTCGTACGTGCTTGCCTGGGCTTTTTCATAAAAACCCAAGTGTATTAGGCCACCTTGGCTCACATGCTAGGCCTTTTACTTTTTTTTTTAATTTTAATTTTTAACATTGCTTTTTTTTATTTTTTATTTTTTTCAATTCTATCATTTTTTTTATCAAGACTTTATAATTTATTTAAATTTTTCATTGTTTTGCTAAAAAAAAAACAAATCAAGCCTTGAAATATTTTTTTTCAATTTTTCTTTTAATATTTTGGTGATATTGAATAAGGCTTTATAAATTATTTTAGTTTTTCTACGAATAAAAAACAGATTGAGCCTTGAAAAACTTCTATTTTTTTTTTAAAAAATTATCCTTTATATATTTTGAACAAGATTTTATAATTTATTTATGTTTTCTTTTTATCTTGCCAAAAAAATATCAAGCCTTGGGCCAGCTAGGCTCGCCTGCCTGACATTTTTCTTTTTTTTCTTTGATATTTTTTTTTTAACTTCAACTTTTAATATTGGTTTTTATTTTTATTTTTTTGTTGTTGTTTTTATCATTCAATATTTTATTGGGTTTGAAAAAGGCTCTATAAGTTATTTCAATTTGTTTTTTTTAGGTTTATATCAATCTCTAATAAACTTCTTAATATTTGATTGATATTCAATTTTGTAAGTGTATATTTTTTTTATCGTGTGATTAAATAAAAAAATAATGATTTTAGAAAAAAACAACGTTGTTAAAACAATGAAGTCCATAATCTAAGTTGTAGGTTTGACGAATTAGATTGAGTTAATTGAGAATTGAGTTTCATAATATTTTTTGTTATTATTTTTATGGGGCTGTCACAGTGTCGAACATGTCCAACGTTGATTTTGTGCTTGATTTTGCGATCATCCATTTTTATTGTCAGATAATTAAACAAAAAAAAAGTTATGCAACCTAGTAGATAGAGTTTATGATTCAGATATTTGATTTGATGAGTTAGCTTGAGTAAATTGAGAATTAAATTTCCTAATTTATTTCAATTTGCTTTCTATGAGGTTATTGTTGTTCCAAGCAAATGTCTCAATGTTGGGTTGATGATCGATTTTGCAAACGTTTATTTTTATTAGCATATAATTAAATAAAAAATATCATTAAACTCAGTGAAGTTTATTATTCAGGTTGCAGGTTTGGAGGATCAAGTCGTGAAACTTAGATGAATCCAATACATAGACTTCTCAATCTTGATTATATTTAAAAACTAAAGTAATATTTCTATCGATCGTTACATCTAAATTCACCGAGTCATTTTAAAAGCAACTTTTATATAATTTAATTTGAAACCCTAGTTACTCAAAAAATTAGATTAAAAAATTTTAAGATTGACCTGCCGGTACAAATTTTATAAATTATCTGGCAAGTTTAAAGATTATCTGGGATTTTTTTAGTATTAGCATTCTTTTTAAATTGAAACTTGATTTAGAGAGAATGCTTATGAATTTTTTTTTCCCTGCTTGAAACACGTTGAGCATCACCAAACATTTTTTTTTTTAACGTTGAAAATGCATGGACAACGTATTGAGTACGACCTGCAACATGCATAACAATACATGATAATAGATACAAATCTGACTTGGCTGTAATTCATACCCTTTACCTCTATTTTACAGAAAAACACATCAAGAAGGGAACGTGACCATCATTGAACCCAAAATAACTAGTAAAATGAGTAAAATAAAATAAAATTTGAGTACAATAGAATGAGCACCAGGACATTATAGTTCAATTGCAAAGATGCCAGATACAATAGTTGCACTAAATTCATTCTGGAAGCATTGTTTATTCATGAATGTTGTTTTACATATATTACAAATCAATAAAATTCCCAGTTTCCAGGCATCAATTGCACATCTGTTTTCCAAAAAATTTGGAGCTACAATATACAACAGCTCTTCCACTCTTTACTGGAATTGCCGCATAAGGGCCTGTAAATAATAAGTGATGGTTGTGCTAATCAGTATTTCTCATCAGGTAGCCTACAACGCATCCCAGGATAGCTCCGGCAACAACCTGTTCAAAGCAATAAGCTGGTTATTTGCACTTGAATGTCAATCTCAATACGTTTAACAAACTTCTATCCGTACTAGCATGGAATAATTGTGAGATACGACAGAGCATCCTCCCATTTTCCTTGCACCCCACTTGGAAGGATTTGGAAAGTATACATAATCTAGCAAGGAATCATGAAAAAATAAAAGGCAAATATTATTAATTGACTTGCTGTAATGATTTCTAAAATTTCATCCTTCCCCTTAGAAATTGTTCTCCACGAAATTGTTTTCAAGTTTCAAGAACATAAAAACTCTTCCCTCAGCAATCACTGAATATGCCAAAACTTGGCTACATCTTTATCATAAAAGCCTTCCAACAACAAACTTTGTTTTATGGCCAGTTCTATCAACCTGTGCCTTTTGGAAGCAGGGAAAATGCTCTTTAACCACCTTTCTATAGAGATTTTGTTTGCATAATCAACTTGTACAACTATCACTTCCTTGCTTAAGTCTCCATGTCTCATTTCTCCTTTTTTTTTTTCTATCCCCGTATTTATTGTTTCCAATCTTGCTATCATAAGCCATTTAGTATTCTTTTTTATTTTTCACACAGATGTTTCCAATTTACAATGTCAAGGTACTTTGTCTACAGCATGAGTAAAGAAGTGTGATTGTAAGGCTTGCAGCAGCCAGTAAACAATAACTAGCATCTCATCTGGATGGTTATCATTTGACAGTAAATCAAGTACTTTTGAAATGCAGAATACACAAACTCTAATAAGAAGACAAAAAAAAATACAAGCATAAAACAGAGAACTTTTTTTTCGATACAAAATGCAGTATATAATAATGCAACAAACCTGAAGGGGAGTATGTCCAAGTAATTCGCGCAGAGGTCTAGAACTGGATAACGGGTGTTCTGGAGGAAACTCACAGACTATTTGATTCAGCAACTGTAACAAGCACACAAAAAAACAACCATGTAAAGCAGTAGAAGCAAAAAGACACCTATGGATGTGCCCAAATGCACTTGCAAGTTGCAATATTAGAAGCAAACAAAAAACACAACCTAGATTTGCCAAATGTGTCAAGATGACTTACTTCAGCTTGCCGACCAGCATGAAGTCTGACCCCTGAAGCATCATACATCACCTGCGAAAATATAAAAGCCAATCATGCCAACCTAAATGGCACTACAACCCTATGAATTTTATAGCACGTAGCAATATAACTGGGTGAATCAAACTTCATGATTAATGAGGGATTAACACTAAACAGAAAACATAAATGGCATTACAACCCTATGAATTTTATAGCTAGTATGAAATCATCCAGATCAAAAGCAGGATAAATCAGGTTAGATCATAAACTTGACAACACTTGCTGCATCGCAGCTACACCAGCTTTTAAGGCTGCCCTGTGACAATCCATCAAAACCTAGATATTGGAATGGGAAATTATATATGAAATCATGCTAAATGTTTTGGTCTAAAGCATATTGGGATTGCAAAACTTTCTTGTTTGAGAGAACTGAGAAGGGAAATCAACAAATATCTTCACTTGCAGAGTTAGCAATGCTTAGATTCAATGAAATTTCCACCGCTCCAATCAATTATTCTAGGATCTTCCACTGCATCATTGCAGATTAGGCACATTTGAATATCCGAGACTACTTGTATCAATTTCATTCCTTTGGTTCAAACAAGGAAAAATACTAATCTAACCTTAAATTTTACATCAAAGGAGACTCCAGGTCAAGACAAAAAATTTGAACCAAGTAATTCCTCAAACAATATGCCAGGATTTCCCCCCTCCCTTTTGGTTGGAAGCTAGTGAAGTGAGTCATCATGGCAGTCACAAAAAATGTAAAAATGCATTTTTTTTCATTGCCAAAAAATGCACATCAAGCATGAAGGAAAAGTACGAATTCTTCCCTCACCACTAAAATTTCCTTAAAAGAAGAACTTCATAAACCTCCTAAAACAAAAAAAACCTGAGATTGCTTACTTAAAAATTTACTAAAGTTTCAAAGTAGCCCACCAAGTAATTCCAATTCAAATCAATACAAAAAGGGGAAAAAAACATTATAAAACTAATCAAGTTGTGAAGAAAGTTGGTAGGCAATGTCAGTGAATATTATCAAAAACAGCAAAGAGTCAGGCCACACCACCAGGGTGGGAATATGTAAGATATAAGCAAGCAAACACCACAAGAGAAAAGGGGGCGTCTTACAACACAGGCCAAGACAACAACAATGGCAAAAGCAGGCGATCCCGTCCCTTCTTGCAAACCTACAGCCACAGCTAGAGCTGTAACGGTCGCAGAGTGTGAAGAAGGCATTCCACCAGAGTCGAGCATTCTTTTAGAATCCCATCTCTTTTCTTTATACCTGAGCATCTAGGACAAGAAATGATCTACATTTAAACTCAATAAATTAATTACACAGAAGGCCAATATTCAAATCAGATGAAAATGGGATGGGATGGGATGGGAAGGGAAGGACCAGGTGGTGAAGAGCTTGAGGAACTGAGCGAGAGCACAGGCGAGCAAGGCAGAGAGGAGAGGAAGGTTGTATGGTAGAAGAGGCGCGGGTGATGATGATGAAGAAGAAGAGGACGATGTGGTGATGGTTCGAGGCCCAATTCTTGATGATACCAAATCTCCAGCTGCTGCTGCCTCCATTGTTTCTCTCTATCTCTTGACCTAGGGAGGGAGGGAAATGAGGAGGAAAGAATGAAAGGGTTGTTGTTGAGGGAGGAAATTGGACCATTTCTTTATCTGATTAATTTGGTGGCATGCCAGCCTGCCAGATCTCCTTGTTATTTAATTAATCAAATTATAATCGGTTGTTTATCAAATTAATATTGAATTAAAAGTTTTTGCATAATAACAATTTTTTAATAATATATTTTTATTTTGTTAGGAACAAAAAAA
>Ga0325414_1005857_pt1 | contig 12999 bp, 10 predicted proteins | sample PopdelMetagenome_8_FD_206183 | JGI IMG/M metagenome (GOLD analysis project Ga0325414, IMG submission 206183) | Populus deltoides microbial communities from Bellville, Georgia, United States - Leaf-PdKOR-R3 | ecosystem: Host-associated > Plants > Phyllosphere > Phylloplane/Leaf | place: USA...
GATTAGAGCAACCAGGCAAGGCAAGAATGATATCGGTTTTTTTATTTTAGTATTTCTGATGTGTTAATATTAAAAATAAAATTTAAAAAATAAAAAAATCCATTTTTAAATAAAAATATATTTTAAAAAACAATTATTATCGATATTCCAAACACCCCATAATCATATTCAGGATTGAGGTGAGAGTTTATCCTACTAAACCTAACACATTAGCAGTCTCAAACCAACCTAAAATGTGCATATATGTTTTGGTGCTTGTGATGGTATACCAAAGAATTTTTTGAAAAAAAACAGATAAAAAGTTCTCCACCCAAGCTGCTGGAATTTTCTAGCAGAAGTTCATCCCAAATCCATCCATGTTGTCTCAGTCTAACCAATCTTACCCGACATGCTTTTCTACTTTTTTGGGTTTCCATGAGCTGTTCTTACAAACTTCTCATACTGGTTTTTTCTATGCAGGGCAATTACCTTTTTCTACCTTAATAGTAGACCATCATCAACATTTTTCATCAACAGTATGCATGCACAACAACAATGGCACCAAGAGCTACCATGCCCAGCTAAAATCAATTTTTTCGTCAATGATATAATCTCTTTTTCCTGAAGAAATTCCAAAGGTTTAGATATATAAATACACCCAGTAACCCATGTAAGAGATAATTTAAGTCAATCATAACATCGCCATAAATACAATAGAGAGCAATTTGCAGAATGAAAAGCCAGCCAAAAACTATGAAGCCAAAGCCAACCAAAGGCCATAAAATCCAGTCAAAGGCCATGAAAACCAGGCCAAATACACACTTCCTAGCCCTCATTTTATTTTTTCTTTTCTTTTCCTTTATATTTTTCCTTTTCTCTTTACACATACCAGCTTAAGCATTGAAAAAGTTCTATGTTCATGAGGCATCTTAATTTTTCGGATCAGTCAAGCCCCAACTCAACCATGAAAATCCTAATTTTTGTATGAAGGTTTTTTGACTGCATCATCAACTTATATAATTTATCCTTCAAAGAAGATGACATCTACCTTCTGCCTACCAATTAACTGATTGCAATAATTTAGATTTTAGAACAATATGGAAAGGTATATTATCATACTACCTGTCATAGGATGAAATCTTGATTGATGGCCCTTCTCATTCATTTGGGCGGCGGAATATAGGGTGGCCTTCTTCGATTATACAACTGGGAAGCCAATATGGAAGACAAGGAGGGACCCTAGAATATGACTCAGAAATCATTATTCACCTCAAACAACCATAGCTATACCCCATGAAGGAATGAAGCTAAAACACACGATGTTACAAGTCACTATCAGCCGTTATACCTTGATGAGGATAATCCCTTTTTAATATCTTTAAACCAGGACAAGTGGATGATTTTGTTCACTTGTGGACAAATAACACACTATCAAGTTCAGTATACATGATAGGTGGTGGAACGGAGTCGTCTATTTAGCAAACTCTTCCAACATTTACCTTAGCAGTAAGGAACTTTTCTTCTGCAGTTCAGCTCTTGTTCTTCTTTGTCCGCTTTAATGGGTTCTTACTGCTGCTTCTCGTTGTTATTCTCAGCAACTATTGTAGTGTTTCTAGCATATCCAATTTTAGCTGACGGGAAGAAGCAGATAACTGGACCTGCAGTTACAGTGACCAAACATCTTTTCTTCTCAGATTTTAGGCTAGATGATCCCAAAATTGTACATGAGGTTAAGCTTTTAGGTGGTGCCAGGTTTTCAGATGAAAAGGGAGCTATCCAAATTCCTGACGAATCCCAGTTAGATCTGAGACATCAAGCAGGACGAGCCATCTATGCTTATCCTATCCGTATGCTTGATCCGCTCACTGGTACTCCAGCTTCCTTCGAGACCACCTTCTCTTTCCAATTTAGCAACTCTAGTGCTGAATCTCATGTCAACTCTACAGATGGTTACAATAATAGTGGAGGCAGTGGCCTTGCCTTTATTGTGGTGCCTGATGAGTTCACTGTGGGTAGGCCGGGACCATGGCTGGCCATGCTCAATGATGCCTGTGAGGACAATTATAAAGCTGTTGCTGTTGAGTTTGATACCCGTCATAATCCTGAATTTGGTGATCCAAATGACAATCATGTGGGAATCAATCTTGGCAGCATCATTTCCACCACGACTGTAAATGCTTCAGATGTCGGTGTCTACCTCAAGGATGGTTTGATTCACCAAGCTAAGATAGCATATAATGGTTCACGAAGCTGGATGGAAGTTAGCCTTGGATCGAAGACCATCTTCTCTGGTTCTCTTGATCTCTCCCCTTTTCTCAATGAATACATGTTTGTTGGATTCTCAGCTTCAACTGGCAATATGACCCAAATTCACAATGTATACTCGTGGAACTTCACTTCTACAAGCCAAGCCTCTCTCCGTGTCCCATCTGCAGAGACATGTGAGAGTAAGATTATGGAGCAATATGATCAAGGTGTTCAAAGTTCAGCGTCACATAGCTCAAAGAAAGAACCCCCAAACAGTTTGTTGATTTTCATTTGTGTGGTGGCACTGGCTATAGCTGTGTTTGCCAGTCTTTTCTATAACGGCAGGCGCATAAATAATCAAACTAAGGCTGTGATATTGCCAGATAAAAGGCAACGACCAAGGCCTCCCAACAAACCTCGTCGCTTCACCATCTCTGAAGTCTCCTCTGCCACTCGGGGTTTTCACGAGTATGAAATACTAGGCAACGATTCCAAAGGTATTTACTACAGAGGGAAGCTTCCAAATGGTTGTCAAGTGGCCATTAAACGTTTCTCTGCTCAATTTTTGAGTTCACAAATTGGATTGGATAGACGAAGATTGCTCAAACAAATCAGAACCATTAGCCGAGTTCGACACCCCAACTTGGTTCCTATCAGAGGTTGGTGTCAGGATAATCGTGAAACCATGGTTGTGTATGACTTCTATCCAAATGGAAGCCTCGACAAATGGCTATTTGGGGCTGGCGTGCTTCCATGGACTCGGCGGTTGAAAGTAGTTAAAGATGTTGCAGATGCACTCAGTTTCCTCCACTCAAAGCAGCTAGCTCACAAGAACATGAAAACTACCAGTGTCTTTCTTGATGTTAGCTTCAGAGCAGTTCTGGGCGACTTTGGCTTCGTGCTCTCTTCCACCGAGTCGCAACGTTTCGAAGCAACCGTGAGTCAAAAGGCTGATGTGTTTGAATTCGGCATTTTTGTGTTGGAAGTTGTTTCTGGGAGAGGAAGGTTGGAGTCTGAGTTGAGGCAAGAAGAGAGGGATTTGTTGGATTTCGCATGGAGAATGCATGAGATTGATGAGAAGGCAAGATTGGTGGACAGGAGGATGGGCTCCATGGTGAACTTGGAACAAGCAATTAGAGTGTCGGAGATTGGACTGCTTTGTACACTAAATGAGAACAAAGGCAGGCCATGCATGGAGGAGGCGGTGGAGTTTCTGAACCTGGATGGGCCGATTCCGGAGTTGCCACCAAATAGACCTGTTGCTCTTTTTCCCTACAGCAGCACCAATACTGGTCTCTGCACTGGCTATTCCTGCACTCTTTTCAAGTGAAAGCACTGCATTTTTAGTCTGCAAAATCAACACCATCAAATTTTGTAGACAAGCAAATCAGAGCAGAGATGTTAGGCTGTTTAATGATTCTATTCCAATATATATATTGAGTTCTTACATCCTTATGGCCATTACTGTCATTATGAAGCTGAATCCAACTTTCTATGCCTTTGCTTCTTCATCCAAGGCACAAAATTCACAGAATCTAAAATCACTTTGCAAAAAGAAAACGGTTGAGATGGATGCAATCACTAGTATGAGGATTCACTCCTAGGAATTATGCAGCAGGCAACCATCGGGCTTGACTAGAGGAGGTAGAGCCAGTATTTTCTATAGTGTAGGATGTGCAAGCTGAACACCATGGGGAAAAGAGTGTCTTCCCAAGATACTGTGTAGGAGCATTAAACAAAAACAGGCAGTAAGCTAATACCTGAACTCATGTTACTAAAACTGTTCAATTCGCTATCTGTCTCCGGTAGTTTTGCAAGCAAAGATTATGCTTGCAGAACACAAATACGAAGGATAAAATCTCCTAAACTTGGATTCATGCCCATAGAAGATATCGGTACATCATCCACATCAAGTATTCTGCAACTACTACTAATGGTTCCAAACATCTTCCACTATATGATTAGTTATACAGAGTCTTATGTTGATTCACATCATTGAAAAGGCAGAAGAGAAAGGGAAACTTACAAAAGTAAATCTAAAAAAATATAAAAAAATGATTTTAATATATTTCCAAAAAAAAATATTTTCAAACAATCTTTATCATTCTCAACACCAAATGCTTTCTTCCATGGCGAAACCTCAATTTACCCTCCCTATTGTAACTCTATATGAATTTAGTTCCTAATCTATATATCAATTCTCAATTAAGTCACCAAGTCAATATATTTTATTAATTAGGTCCAAAATGTTTCAATCGTTTCTCAATTGGGTTCTTTTTCCATAGTAATAGTATGTTATTTAGTACTGACCCAATAATCATTTTATATAAAATTGGGCACAAAAAATGGATAAAAAGATCCGAATTAGAAATCTTTTTGTCATTTAGGACCTAATTGAGAAACTATTCTGTCTTGCAACTTAACTAAACATTATATAATACATTAGGGGCTAATGGTGAGGTTTCCACTCAAATGTTCTAGCCTCGAGTCCAAACAGAGCTTTTGGGCTTTCTCATATTGTTCCCTTCTCGTCAGCTGTCTATCTTTGCTGTTGTCTTTGTACTGTGGTTTCGAAACGTCTCCTGACAAGTTTACCAGAGCTGGACCTGAATTTCTCTGAGTCACCGAGTCGTCGTCGCCAAGTTGAGATTTTTTCGTGTACTCAGGTATTTCTCTCACTTGTTCTCTTCATTTCATTTCATGAGTTAGAGATGTTCGTAGCTCTTTTTTTTTTTTTAGAAAAAATATTTTATTTTGGTCTGGCCTAAAATTCACTCTTTCTTTATCTTCCAAACTTGGTGTGGTCGTTTTTTTTTTAACTTAAATTAATCCTTAAAACCCATTATTCGTAACTCTAAAAGTTCACTTTTTTACACTTCACTTCTCTCCAACTCATTTTTTTTTTATCTGGGGTCTGTTTATTTTCTTGTTTTAATTAATCTCTTTGATTGGTGCGGTGATATGATTAATTATGTCATACAAAGTTTGGTGATTTTTGAAGTTGGAATTTTGATTTTTTTTGTTATTTAATCATTTGTTGTAATAAAGTTTGATTTCAATTCTGTTGTCATGTGGCTTAGTTGCTAGTTCACATTTCACATAGGTGAAAGTTGGATTTTTTTTTTGAGATAAGAGACTTTTGATTGTATTTGAGATGTGATTATGGTATTGGCTATGGCTGTTATGGACTTCTTTGATCATCTTCTCCAACCTGCACTCATTCTTATTCACTGTCTGAACACTGGTAGGACTTGTTGATATTTGTTGGGTGGTGGTTTTCGAAGAACCTTAGTTTCCTCTGCTTTAACTTTTCAAGGATGAGTGAGTCTTTATTACTGGGTTTTGTTGGAATTTGGATCTTTTCATTTCTGTTTTTTTTTTTTTTTTTGTGATGGTGGACAGAGGTCTTAATATAGGAAGATTTTTAATATGATTTATTGGTTTGATTTGAGAGTTTAGGTTTTGCGGTTATGGGTTTATTATGGTTATTGAGGAAGAAAATAGGAGGAAAAAAAGATGCTTATCTGTGTATGAGTACATTGGGACTTTTGAATGAGGCTTATGGCATTGTATACAGGCTGCTAGCTAGACATGCAAAATAAAAAATTGATATCCTTACATGTTGTTTGTGTAATTTGATTCATACACCTTGCTTCTATTTTCTTTTTAGTTTTGATCATTGCTTTCCTTACTTCAAAATCATTTGAAAAAAATCACTTTTTTTTTAATCTAAACCTTGACGTCTTGTTTCATCAAAAGTTGTTGTCATTCAAAACAGCTTAGCAAGTTGACCTGCAGCGGTGTGCGGGTCATAGATCCAGTAAATACTAAATTCTATTACCTGTTATTTCTTGCAGTCAAGTGAAGAGAACAAAGAATGCTTTCTGTTCGACAGATAGCAGCAGCAAGTTGTAGTAGAATTAAAGAAAGATGCAGAATAAATGGAGTGAGCCAATTTTTTCAATCATTTTCTACCAAAAAAGGGGAGGATGAATGGAATGATGCGTGGGAAACAGCGTGGTTACCAGAGGATCTAACGGCTAAGAACAGAGCTCCATGGGAAATGGACGTCAATTTCTCTTCACCCACAGGGATAGAGGATGCTGAGACCAAGGCTTTTGTTGAGGAAATGAATGATAACTGGGATGAGCGGCGGAAAACCCAGCCACAACCACAGCCAAAGAATGACAATAATAAAAATGGAGGTGATTCGCTTTATAATTTGGACAATATGAAAAAAGATTACAGATTGAAGAAACAAAGAATTCATGCTGGGTTATGGACCAAGGAAATTGAGAAGCAGCAGGAGGAGGCTATGAATGCTACATTGGGAGATTCTTCTCCTGATGATATCGACAGATTGCTTGATAGCTGCTCTGAGTATGTCCCTTTCTTCCATCCATCCAATGCTATTTACTATTAGTTGTATAATTTAATTATTTCTTATCTAAAACTGAATTGGTTTGTGAGGCTAAACTACCAAATGACCATCACGATCACCAGACCAGTACACTTGTGTAATTGTCTCTTAGAAATGATAGATAAATCTCACTCCAAGAGAAATTGGTGAGGCTGGTGGTTTAGTTAATAATCAAATTGACCTGTATAAAGGAACCTTCTTAACAATACCAAGCACCATAAATTACACGTACAACAATAAAAGTTTGTTAAATATTTTAAGAAATTTCGCTTCTGATGATTTTTAAAGTTTGGTTTTAAGAACTCTTTGATTGTTGCTTTATAGAAACTAAAGCCTGTTGTTGACCAAATTACTACACATTTTATGCTAGTGATCAACATAATATTTTTTTGAAAAAAAGAAGAAAAAACTGGAAGTTTGCTGGTTTCTTCACCAGGCATTCTTAGTTTTGAGCTTCTTGAGCCAGTAAGTTACTTTTAGCCCATTCCAACCTGTATCCCAAATCCTACTCATTAAAGCTTCTTGATTAGTAACAAAGAGAAAAATCGTATGTGAGAACATGTTTTCTTTTCATTGTGATTCTATTTTTTTTTTATAGCAAAAACAAATGTCAAAGCCTGCTAACAAAATGAACCTGAAAACAACTAATTAAATGGTACGGCTATTGGCATGCCATTTTCTTGATAAATAATTAGTCTGCCTTCTTGTATGAACTTTATGCTTAAAGTTTCTAAACAGGATGCATTTCTTAATGCACTTTTTCTCTGATCTTCTCACTGTGCTATGCTCCATAATAAAATAGCTGTATCAATGCTGTTGTGAACACAAAAATGAAATTGAGAATTAAAATACTTATATGACCATGAAGCAATAAGGCTACATTTCCTTCACATTGAAGAATCCAACACAGCTCCTGCTCCCGCTCCCTGATAGCTCCCACTCCCTGAAAGCCCTTTTGGATTTCTATGGATTAAAAATTTGGGTACATTTGGTTTATGTTTTGTGTGATGCGATGTTTTCTTCTAACTTATTCTGATAGTCTCATGTCATAGGCCCTCTATGAAGTGTAGAAAATTTGAGAATAAATTCGTTGTCCTTTTTAGCCCTATTGAATTCCTGGATCCTTTAAGCTTTGCTTTTTGTGTGGGGTTACTGGCAAGTCGGAATATAACTCAGATGTTTTTGTTAGAGTATAGGTGAACTTGTCAATTCTAATAGATATCTTATTGCAGAATTTTTGACACTGCCAATAATGACTTGGACAACTCAAAAATCCCAAGCTCTTCCGAGTTTAAAAATAAACCTGATGGTTGGGAAACAACAGCGAAGGCACAAGATGGAAATATATGGGAAATGTCACAGAGGGAGGAAGATATTCTCCTCCAAGAATTTGATCGTCGAATTGCATACAGCAAATTCCAGGCAAGTTGACGTCTTCGAAATCACTTTAAATTATGTCTTCTTTTGTTGAGCTAGTCTTAGGTATACATCTCCTTTCCAGCCTAGCCATCATCTCTTTCCAGCTTAACTAACATTTTTTTCTGCAATTACTTGCAGATAGCTAGTTTTATCAAGACTCACATATTTAGCCGGAGGAGGCCTATTGATGGTTGGAAATACATGATAGAAGAACTAGGACCAAATGCCAAGAAAGGGAAGGGTAGTGTTACAAGAGTGCCGAGCCTATCTGATCCATCAACACAACCATTCAAAGAGGACAGGAAACTAATTGCCCACAAAGGGAGGTAGTTCAGTTCCTTACTCCGCCGAACTTGTTTGTTCCCAGCCATTGATGTTTCCCAGGGGAATAAGCACAAGTCAAACAGTGTTTCCCTTGTCTTTTTAAAGAGTTTTCTCTCGAACTCCAGAGTTGTGCTTTATCAGTTAGGGAGCATGCCTGCTTCTGAGATTCACATGTTCATCCATGAATGATTTTTTTTTTCCTGATCTCGTGTTCCATGGAATCTACTGCAACTTTTGAGCACTGTCTGTTTTTTTTGTTCTTTAAAGTTTTCTTCACTCTAACCAGATCTTTACATTTACCTAGATTAGCTGTCCAGACTTTGAAGTGGTGTTACAAGTAACTCCAAGAGACTGGAAATCATTCCAAATCGCTTTTCCCAATGTCTTCACCTCCAATTATAAACGTCGTTTTCGCAATGTTTTTGATGTGTCATGTCAGCAGTTGCCTGAATACCCCGCATGGAACGCCCACGAATTACTATTTTTCAAACTATAAATGTTATTGTTTCTTTTAAGAAACATATAAATTGCTCGGTCCCTTGTTACAACAACAGTAACAACAATAATTTATCAATATATACAAAGGAAGATCGAACGAGATCATAAACTGTATCCATTAACGATTTGCTGCGAATGGAGGCGGTGTTATCCAATCTTATAAAAAATCTTGGAGCTATATCTTCTGCGTACATCATACAATATGAAACCGTTTGTCGCAAAAGCAACAAAGAAGAGTTTATTGGCACCAATAAAGGAAAAAATAAATAAAGAAAGAAGACTTCCTCCAAGGTTGTATCTGAAAAATTGATTCTGTAACTTCGGTGTCCATATCTATAACATAATCTGCATTGAGGAAAAAACACTAATTAATTATGAACCTCCATTGATTCCAGAATGAGAACACAAGATGCAAGGGGTGTTGGACTGCACTATGTCTCCAATGAATTCAGGAAAAACTGAGCCATCTGGCAAGTGTAGTATGACCCAAGCTACCAATAGCATCGGCATTCCTTGAAGAGTTGAAAGTTGTACGAGCAGGAACACGAAACATTCCTAGAGGATTTGCAGTAGCATCAAGAGGACAATTTCCAAGCAGAAACTGGAGAGGAAGTATCCTGCAAGGAAAAGGAGAAGGAAAGTCCAGAAACAAGATCAGTTCTAATGTCGGCCGAAACAGTACTGAAGACAGCAACTCAAACCGGGCAGACTTGTTCCTGATTCTGATTTGTTACAATTATCTTAAATTATCTTCTATTATAGATTATGATTAATTATATTTATTAGTTCTAAAAATATTGTTAAACTCAACTAAAGGCTATAGATAGCCAAGATATATTGAAGTTCTAACAAGTAAGAAATAAAAAATATCAAATTAATACCTTACAAAACGATAGAGAAATTTGAAGATATTTCTTATTTCTGATTTGTTGAAACTTCAATACATCTTGGCTATTTATAGCATGTTAGTAGAGCTTAACAATATAAATTTGCGAATGGTATTAATTGTAAAGATGTATACTTTGATGGTGTCAGGATCTATATAGCCTGACAAATTGTGCATTGTCCAGCCCTTGCAACATATTGATCAATTGCAGATTATCCCTTTCGTCGTCCCATGTTGATAGATTAACCGCAACATCAACATGATCAAAGTGAGGGGAGGTTAAGCCTGGAGAAATCCATAGCCACAGGGTAGGAGTTTTTATAGCTGAAAGAGGCAAGCTTTGGCGCAAAATTAGTCTCAACCTTGCAAGTGTAACCAAGAAAACCTGAAATCTCCAGGTTAACCAATTGGAGTACAGATATTTTCAAAATCTTTAAAGACTTAAAATTAATTTCATGTAAGATTAGATTCTAGTCAATTAAGGGAGGGAAGTTGGAGCCTAGAGAAATCCATTACTTGAGAGAGTAAGTAGCTGAAAGATGTGAGCTTTGGTGCAAAAATCTTAATCCTATTCAGAAATCAGATCGATGCATGTATCCGAGCCCCAGAATTTCCAAGTTGAGCAATTGAAGTGCGGATATTTCCATAACTTTTGGAGACAGAAAATTGCAAAATCGTAGGCTTAGATTTTCAAACTAAGACAGCTAGCAAAAGGATCACCGATATTCCTTTGATAACCAAAGGAACAATTTTCGAGTCTCAACCCGATGAGATTTGTGAAAGCAAAATGAAAAGCTTGAAAGTTGAATCCAGATAATTTGGATACAGTTTTCACGTTAAAAATGCCTCCGGTGAAGAGAAAGATTGGACAGAAGGTGGTGCATCATCATAATTTATGACCATGAGCTTGCTGAACATGATGGGAAACAGCATAGTTTATGATCACATATCCTAAAAAGAATGATGGGAGCTCTTAATTACTGTTCTAGAAAGTAGAAACAAATCATGGGATCTTCTTTTCCTGCCTTGGTGGCTAAAACCGAATTTGTCATGATAACATTGATACATTAAAGGATACATTCTCAATCTTCCAGGAGTAGTGGACTAAAAAGAAGTTGACTAGATGTGCCATTTTAAGCAGTATGTTGCAGACAACAGAGAAAGAGCGTACGAGCTAGGAAAAATGACAAGATAAACTAAGAAATGCGTTGGCAATGATGCCATGAAGGTCAGGAGAGTTAAGGGCAATGTAACAATAGACTAACTCTTCCATTTCATCCCAATCATGAACACCCACGTTCTGAATCATCTCTAATATTGATGCTCTCATGTCTGAGAATGGATCCTTGGAGAGCTTAACTGCACAGATAGTATCACCTGAGAAAGCACCACAAACATCTTCAGGTAAACTAGCCGAAAGGCTAATCCTGTAAGAACTCTTCTTCCTTGTAATTGCCTTCCTTTTGTAGTCTTCTCCAGAATCCATGGCTCCTACACTCAGGAATAATGACTAAATTAAGTACCATTCAGGACCAAAACCATGACCTGATACTCTCTCTATATATATATATTTAGGAGTCATGTGATGGCTGGAGCGTGTAATATTGAATTTGATGATCAGTGCACGAAAGATGAACAATGGGTTTCCATGTGTGTTGTCATGTTCATTTGTTGGCTGGAGGAGCTCCACTCCAAACCATTAATACCCAAAGAACATTAATGTAGAAGCAGCCCGTATGATCAATGCAGTCTTGCATATTCTGTGATATGCCAGGCGGGTGCCTGCCATGTGAGAATCCATGTGAATGGCAGTTAGAGCAGTACTCTCGAGTTGATTCATTGTCTTGGTCCATATATACTGCATATTTCTTTTTTACATGAAAGCCACAAACCTAAAATCATGTACAACCAATTTCAATACTTAATTCGGAAGGAAGGTAATTTCAATCCCATATATAGGCTTTGCTGTTCTTGGTGCAGTAGTCTTGTCACTCTCAAATAGCAATGAAAATACTTTTCAATGCTTTCATATGAAAAAGAACATAGGAGATATTTCTGCATGAATTTCTTAACTTCGCTATTCAATTAACAGAACCTAAATCCCGTGGAAAAAATATTGCAGATATATCTTAGATTATACTATACTGAGCATAGATTAATTAATAAACTTTTTTTTTTCTTCCAAAGAGATAGGATACAAGGAAATCAATATCCCTGAAGAATAAATCCTTGTAAGTGTGGATGTTATTTGTTATCTGGACTTTGCCTTTTCCTGAATCAATGAATTTTGGATATTATTAAATTAACTATACTTTTTTTTTTTTTGCTTCTTTCATATTATTTCGGAATATCATCCTAGTTGTTGTGCCAACCGCTATTGTAGGTTTATTATTAGAGCTATTTTTGTTGATTAAACAGTTTTTATGGATTGTAATTTTTTTATATATATATTTATTTTTTAGCATTAAATTAATTGGGATTTAACATTCTCGATTAAGCACGGATATAAAATTTCACAAGTTATAATTTTAGAATACTAAGTCAAATTTAGGAATTTTATCATGATTTTCTTTGTTTTTCATACTATTAAATTAGTGGGTGTTGTTTTTTTATACTATTAAATTAACTAAACTTATCTTATGTTTCTTTCATATTATTTGGGAATAATATCCTGGTGTCACCTTGACATTTTTCATTTTTAATATTTGGTTTATTATAATTGATCTTTCTAATTTGTTTCAATATAAGCTCCATGATTTTATCATCATTTTATATTCTATACCGTGAATTTTGAAGGTTAGTCATGGTTATCTTAAGTCAATTCAAAGTGTCGACATCTTAATATTTATTTTTAAAAAATACTTCTTTCAAAGTGTTACCAATTAAATATTTTAAAAGTATTTAGATTAGCATGCATTGAACTTCTTTAGCATGCATTGAACTTCTTACTCCCTAATGTTTTTATAATTTTTTTAATATTAAAGAATAAAGAAATGAAATTCAGCACGCTACACAGCACAGGTAAAAAAAAATAAAATAGTTGGATGTAATTAAAGTCCAAATTGTTCTTATAAAAAAAACCCTAGTGGTAAGAAGAAGTGGTGCCAACGATCTGTTTGGGGCAGCCTCACGCTGAGTATCAAGAATAGGGACTAGCACAGAATCTCTCTGTGTATTGGAATCACTCCAATGAAAGCTCAACTCAGAGTTCGTAGGATGGCTAAAA
>Ga0325414_1005858_pt1 | contig 12998 bp, 6 predicted proteins | sample PopdelMetagenome_8_FD_206183 | JGI IMG/M metagenome (GOLD analysis project Ga0325414, IMG submission 206183) | Populus deltoides microbial communities from Bellville, Georgia, United States - Leaf-PdKOR-R3 | ecosystem: Host-associated > Plants > Phyllosphere > Phylloplane/Leaf | place: USA...
TCTCCCATTGATTTTTACCTTATTCTAAAACTCACATTGAATCTTGCTCTTATTGGCCTGTCATGTGATTCTGATAATTATTGAGTCTTCTTTTCCACTTCTTTTTGTTGTGTATAGGATTTGTAGTCTTAGAAGCTAATTAAGACGGGGCGTAGAAAGAATGAACTATATATTTTGGATGAGTTAAAAGTTTTAGTTACTATTATTGCTGCTACTAGTGTTGATTTATCTTCTTTTCGTTTGAGTTTTTCTAGTTTTTATTTATGGCATTCTCGTCTAGGTTATATTTTGTCTTCTTGTTTGAGATTTTTGGCATCCATATAAGCTATAAAAAAATTAAAAACTAGTGATATTTTTTTATTTTAGTGGATATAAACTGGCAAAATTTTCCGTTTTACTTGTTAAGCGAAGTATTTATGTTTCTTCTTCTCTATCTGATTATTTGATTCATTCTAATCCATGAGGACTTTCTTCTATTACCACAAAAAAGGTCTTGATATATTTTTTTTTTATTGATGATCATACTTGTTATTGTTGGGTTTATTTACTGAAGCATTGTTCTGATTTTTTTGAGATATATACAGTTTTTTGAGCTCTTGTCCAAACTCAACATTCTATGTTATCAAATTTTTTAGGTGTGATTTGGATGGAGAATACACCTCTAATAAATTTTGTGAGTTGTTTGTCTTAGATGGAACCATTCACCAAATTTCGTGTGTAGATACTCTTAAGCAAAATGGCGTTGCTAAAAGAAAACATAGGCACATTGTTAAAACTGCTCGTTCTCTCTTGTTGTCTACTTTTGTTCCCGATGTGTTTTGGAGAAAAGTTGTTCTTATTGCTGTAAATTTGATTAATACAATTTTATCTTCTCATATTTCAGGTTTTTCTCATTTCAAAAAGTTGTATGGGTATGCCCTGATTATTCATTCTTTAAAATTTTTACTTGTACTTGTTTTGTTCTTCATCCTCATGTAAAACGCAGTAAGTTGTCCTCTCAATATGTTATTTGTGTCTTTCTTGGTTTTAATGAAGGTAAAAAAAGGTATCGTTGTTTTGATCCAATAACTCAAAAACTTTATATGTCTTGTCATGTTGTCTTTCTCGAGCATATATACCTTTCTTTTTATTCCCTCCATTACTCCTAGCTTGACTAAATTTAATCTTATTTGTATAGATCCTTTTTTCTAAGGATTTAAATAGTTTATCATCTCAGGTTCCTAATACTTCACATACCTCTTCTCATGTTCGACCAATTCGTACTAATCATTTTGTAGATACCAACACTTTACTCTCTAGTATACCTGAAGCTCTCTTTTTTTTATAGTCCCTCAAGCTCTGTCTGAGATCGTGGATCCACCTCTATATCAATCCATACACATTTGTAAGTCCACAAAGTTACTAGATTTTGTCTATTCTTGTTATTCTTCATCTTATATTTTCTTTTTAACTTCTATTCATTGTCTCTTTGAAACCCCTTCCTATAAAAAAACGATTTTTGATCCTCTTTAGCAACAAGCTATGGATGAGGAACTTTCTGCTTTGCACAAGACATATTTAGGATTTGGTTCCTCTATCTCCTAATAAGAGTGCTGGTGGTTGTCGTTGGGTGTATAAGATCAAGATTAATTCTGATGGATCTATTAAGCGATACAAAGTTAGGTTGATTGTAAAATGATACTCTCAACAATATGATATGGATTATGAGGAGACATTTGCTTCTGTTATAAAAACGACAACTATTCGTACTCTTATTGCAGTAGCTTCAATTCGTTAGTGGCATATCTATCAATTTGATATTAAAAATGCCTTCTTGAATGGAGATCTTCAAGAAAAAGTTTATATGGCATCCCCTCCTAGTATTTAACATGATTGTATGTATGTTTGCAAGCTCAAGAAAACGTTATATGAACTCACACAAGCATCTCGTGCTTGGTTTGAGAAGTTTTCTATTGTGATCTCCTCAAGATTCATTTTTAGTAATCATGACTCTGCTCTTTTTGTTAAGTGCACTGATGCAAGTCGTACCATTCTATCTTTATATATTGATGTAGCCTACTCATCAACATTTCTTTGGTATTGAGGTAGCCTACTCATCTAGAGGCTATCTATTTTCTCAGTCGAAATATGTTGCAGGTATTCTTCAGCGGGCTAGACTTACTGATAATAAAACTGTAGGTATTGAGGTTAATGCAAAGTATTCTTCTTCTGATAAGTACTTTTGTCAGATCCTACTTTATACCATACTATTATTGAGAGCTTGGTATATCTCACTATTACTCATCCATATATTGAATATGTTGTTCATGTTATTAGTCAGTTTGTTACTTCAACTACCGTTCATTAAGCAGCTGTTATTTGTATTTTACGATATCTTCGGGGTCTAATCTTTCAAAGTCTTTACTTCCATCCACCTCTTCTTTGGAGTTGTGTGCATACTCTGATGGTAATCATGGAAATGATCCAATGGATCGCAAGTCTATTACTGATTTTTGTATCTTTTTAGATGATTCTATTATCTTGGACGAGTAAGAAACAATCTATTGTTTCTCAATCTTCAATTGAAGCATAAAATCATACTATGATATCTATTACTAAAAAGATTGTTTGGTTACGTTGGTTACTTACATATATAAAATTTCCCTTTATCATCTCATTCCTATATATTATGACAACCAGAGTTCTATTCAGATTGTTCACAACTCAGCTTTTCATAAACGAACTAAGCACATTGAGATCGATTGTCATCTACTTGTCATAATCTCAAGCATGACACCATTGTTTTACCTTTTATTTCTTCTTCTTTGTAGATTGTAAATTTCTTTATAAAATCACATTCTATTTCTCATTTTTGTTTTCTAGTTAGCAAATTGTCGATGCTTGTAGCTACCACATCATGAATGTAAGAGGAAATGTTAAAAAATATAGGATTATTTTTATTTTATTTATTAAGGGTAGAATAATATTTTTATTTTCTTTTTAGTTTAGCCTATATATAATATCTTTGTATTTAAATTAAACTTATTTTTTTAGATTATTGTGATCATTAAGTATCAATAAAACTCTAACCTCATCTTCATTTATTATTTTGTTTTTTTGATTGCTTAACACATATATGTATATATATAAAAAATAATGTAAATTTTAGACCCATTGGCGTTGCTTGCGAGGTCTAGAAGCCTCACTTTTAGGATTGGCTTCTTTTTTGAAAAATTGTTTTTGGTTTTGTTGATTTAACTTTTTCCAGACTCACCGGTTAATTCTTAAGCCTCATTTTTTTGTATTCAACTTTATGATATTATTTATGGTGTATTTCAAAAGATGCACTTCCTTAAAAATTTACAAAGTATCAAAATAATAATAATAATAAAATACATTAAGACCTTGTGATCATAATTAAATTTTGTTTTGAGATTTATTATAATATTCTTATTTAACGTAACATTTAATAATAGCTTGCAATAGATATCATTAAGAATTTAGACTTAACTTTCAATCAATGTAGTATGTGTGATTTATAAAATAGTTTTAATCATTAAAAATGAAAAGGTTAAAATATTAATAATATCTAATTAACAATATCTTAAATGTAAATAAACCAATCTTATTAGTTAAAATATTAATAATATCTAACAATATCTTAAATGTATGAGATTCGATCCTTAATGAATTTGAAAGCCAAAAAGTTATCCCATAAAAGCATGACGTGCTTATCAACATTGAAAAATTTGTGGAATCACCCGTAAAGTATAAATTCACTATCCAATTTACTAAAAAAAAAAAAAAGTCATTCACTAGTTAGGATATTCACTTAATGATTAATATTCCATCCCCATAATTTTAAAATTTAATCCTAATTAGTGAGGTTGGGGCATATTCACTTAATGATTAAGCCAACCTTTAAGATACTGACAATATATATAATCCTGGAAAAAACAAGATTCTATACAATCACAACATCAAACAACCTTCCACTTGCTAGCTAGGAGAACAAAAAAAACATAAAAAAAGAAAAGGGATCAGCCAGGGATTACGTACCTTCTTTTGTAGCTCTGAAATGGATTCATACATCAACTGATTCTGCAAAATGAAATGGCAACATTGATCAGTAACATGGTCCTAAATTATCGAAAAGTTCAAGCACGGACATTACCTTTCTTGATCTCACGTGCTTAAGTGCTGAATCAATCTGATGCTCCAAGTTTTGAAGCTCTTTGATGTTCAAGGAATCAAGATCTTCTCCCATGAAATGCCTGCCAACATACATAATTAATGGTAATAAATTGGTCTTACTAGCATTAGTTCTACTAGAACATTTGCATTTCATTTCAGAAGTTCATATATACCTTTGGTTTCTTTGTAGAACATCTACCCGAGCTTTGAGCTTCGCATATTCCAAAGTCCAGCTACCCTGGAAACACTTATGTCATTTCTTTATATACAATATAATTATAGCATATTTCAGATTACAGCTAGCTTGACAGGTTCAAAAACAACTCATATAATCGATAAGAACATACTTAGTTTAACTTAAAATAAATATTTAAGAAGGGAATTTTTTTAATAAACATTGAGATGATATATAATATATTAAATTGATTCGAGTTAACTCGGGTTAACTTGTCAATTCGCATACCTAGTCATGAGATCAGGATAACCCCATAAAAAGCAAATAAAAAAATTACAAAACTCAATTCTAATAAACCTAATGGTAAAAGACAAAACTGAACAAAAAAAATTGTTTAAAAAAAAACCCTAAAAAATAACCTGAATTAACCTTTCAAACCTGCGACCCAAGTTATGAAACCGAGATAACTCTATAGAAAACAAATTTAAATAAATTATGAAGCACAATTCTCAATCAACTTGATATTGAAAGATAAAACTAAAAACAAAATTAATTAAAAAAACACAAAAACAACTCGAGTCAACCAGGATTAACCTGTCAAACTCGTGACCCGAGTCATGAGATGATGTTAATTCTTAATCACGAAGATAAAATATAAAGCAGATTGAAATAAACTACGAAACCTATTTCTCAATTAACCCAATGTTGAAAGATAAGATTAACAAAAAAATCAATTGAAAAATTGAGAAAGAAAACTCAAGTCAACTTATCAAATCTGCAGGTCAAGTCATGAATATGGATAACCTCATAAAAAGTAAATTTAAAAAATTCATGAAGTCAAATCCTTAATAAACCTTGAAGGCTGAAATTATATATATATATATATATATATATATATATATATATTAGAAAAAAAAATCTAATAAAGAAAAGAACATTATTTCAGTAAATAGTGTTATGTAAGGAGAGGTACAATAAAATCTCCTCCTCCTTTAGTTTTTTTTTATTAATTTTCATAACCATATTATATTAAGATAAAATTAAAAAAAGAGAAAAGAAAATAAAAAAAATAAAAAATTGGTATTCTATCTCATCTTCCAAGACATACCAAAAATTCCACTCTCTAGTTTTAATGATTTCTTTTTTTCTTTTTTCTAGTCATAAAAGAAAAGGTTTTGGATTCTTTTTCTAATATAATGAAATTTTTTCATTGAGAATTAAAAATATAATGTCTAATGAATAAAAAAATATATGAAATAATAAATTGTAAAAAGTGATTAAAGTTAATCAAATATTAAAATGAGAAATTGATCTTTTCTTATCAGAAATAAAAGATACAAAAGCATGCAAGTATTTGATCTTGTGTTGTGAGGTATTTTTAAATTTTTTGTTATTTAAATATATGAAAATTAAAATAGATATTTGTAAGAAAGCCAATCATTTAAGTTTATAAAAAAATATTTTTTATTCTAAATTGACGAAAACATATATATTTTTAATAGTAGTATAGTTTATTGAATAAAAACTGAAAGTAATTAAAATGAATATTCAAAACAATTATAATGATTTGAAATTAAACAAAAAGTATCTATGGTCAAAATCCTCTTTTTTTATTCACGTGTTTTTATTTCCATAAAAACATGTCTTTTTATTAAAAGCATTTTTTAAAATAAAATCTTATCATAATCTTAAAAAAAAGTCTTAATAAAAAAAAATCATGAGATGTTAATGTATTAAAAAAATAAAATAGATATTTTTTTATATTGAATATTTATGAGCAATTTTTTAAAAACATTTTGCACATTAAGTTTTTGTATAATTATTCAAAAACTAATTATTAGTATTATAATAAAAAGCTCTAATATTATTTAAAAACTATAGTATAATTAGATAATTAATTAAATATCATTGAAAAAAGTCTTATTATAAATTGAAAAGGCAATTAGATAGATGACATACATGGTTTTCGGGATCATCATTTGCAAGAAGTTGTCTCTCAGCATATGAATATCTTTCATAACGTTCAAGGATCCTCTCCATGCTGTTACCATATAAAACATGTACATTAAGAGAATTTAGCTTTATCCGAATCTAAATTTTCGATGACAAGAGAATTAAAAGCACGAGACAAACAAAATAAAATGATCGCAAGTTTAATATGCTGTAATAACAATAATGATCTCAAGTTTAAAACCTATTAAATTCACTCTTCTAATTAATCAAATTTTAGCAGATGTGAACTCATCTGAATTTTAAATTCTAAAGGCTTTTAATTAAGAGAATTTATTAAATAATAATATAAAAACAATCATTAAATTTTATCTAATAACTTGAGTTTGAGTTTTCATTGTAATGATTGTTTTACATGATACTAAAACATTATAAATATAAATTTTGCTACCTTCATTTTTCTAATTAAATTAAAAGAATCCAGCATAAGATAATGATATGCAAGTTTCAAGTTTAATAAGTTTTTCGTGTATTAAAAATTAAATATAAATCTTTCATGTGACTTCACCAAATAATTCCAAATTTTGAATAGAAATAAGATTAAATGAAAACCCAAATAAACTAAATTTATAATTCATTAATCTTCTATGTATATCCTCAAGAAGAAATTAAAAGGAAGGCCACAATTGTTGAAAGTAAAGTGCAAAGCATTGACATATATACACACAAACAAAAAATTCACAAAGAAGTTCCCAGGGACGAATTCGACATGGTCCCAACAGGTTCTATGGCCTTCAGCACGAAAAAAGGGCACAGCGAAGTCAAAAGGTCATACATATTTCAAACAAAAAATACACAAACCGAGTAATGCTACAAGCAAAACAAAATTACAAATCTATGACCGTTCTATGGTCTCAGTTGATTGTTGCAATTACAAGTGCTTAATATGTAAAAGCACCTGCAATTGTAATCCAAAAATCAACGCAAGAAATTATTAATTAGCAACCTTGGCTTGTAAAGAGTATTAAGAATTTCTTTCCCCTTGGAACCAATAAATTTCATCTCCTTTTCTATTTATTTATTAATCACTGGATTCTATAACGCTGTCGGCTTGAAACTCTTAGTTGAGAACAATGGATCGACACCATTGGTAAACATTTCGTAAAAGTTGATGGAAATAGCAACAGTGGAAAAACGGTACAAGAGTTGTGTGGAAAAAACCGAAAAAGGACAAGTCTCTATATCTTATCATCTGCTTATTGTCCACTATCTATTCATTTGCCTCCTATTGGCCTGACCATAACAATCAATAAATTAACAATGGACAGTGGACATGCGTCGATGCATAACCAAAGAAATCAAACATAACTATTCTCGACTTTGAAACTAAACTGATGTCAAATGATTTCCATCCAAGTCGAACCCCACCTGAAGCCTGGTACCAGTTTGTACGAGGGACCTCACCCCCGAAGTCGGCAATGCGACCATTAGGCCACCGTTGTTACTTGATGAACAGGGGGGGCGGCGGCGCAAGCAAGGCTTATCTCTCACACACTAGCATTAGAATGCACAGATAAGCCAAATCCAATTCCCGAATAGACGCCTGACAAGACTAGTTATGAATAATCCGGCTCTTATCAGGAGCTCTCTCTTTCCACACACGAGAAAAAGACAAACTGAAATATGTATAAGCTGTTCAGAGAGAGGGGACCGGGCGAGGATCGACTGCTAGGGAAATGCAAACAACAAAACTAATCTTAATTACATTGTCACTCCTAAATCCTCTGAATAAGATGGACGACTATCCATCCCATGACCAACTAGAGGCTGAGCATCAAATTGTTTAATACACAAATAAAAAGAGAGATATCGAAAACCAAAATGAGTTGTAATCATTAGTTTAATTATGGAGGTAAATCACTGGCTGCTTTGGTTCAAACTTCAAACCTAAAGACATTGACTTTGCCTTAGACAACATGTTAGAACATGAGGTCAAAATTTCATGTATTTACTCAACATGCATCCTATCCATGTTAGATCATATGTGTAACATGCAATCCAGCCTTTCATTACAGCTCAGCACAAAATCAATGGTTTCAGATTCTATGATCTAAAGAAACATAAAACCACATATAAATAATCTGCGTCCTCCATCTGCATCTAGCTAGTGCATTCATGTACAGTCTCGTTAAATTTGTTTTCTGTACAAAGTAACATGTTGCTTTGCATTCAGTGTACCTCAGAAAGCAGTACCCATAAAACTCGCTAGACTCTCTCTCTCTCTTTATATATATATATATTATTCCAAGTATAACAAAAAAAAAAAAAAACAGAAATATATTCAGAAGAAGGAAAAAAAAACACAAATGATGTATGTTAAATCCCAAGATCCATGTACTGAATTGGTTTTTCCTTTTTCTCTCTCTCACGCACACACGCTCTCTACTGCAGAGACACACACATGTAGTATTTTTTATTATCTTTCTGTGCAGAAAAAACACAAGTAGATAATGAAACATAATCATCCCACAAACATTCACTGACAATTTAAGCATCAAAACCAAAAAGAGATACTCACAATTTCTTTTTCATTTAGCACCTCATTGTACTATCTCGTTAAAACTAGAAATACGAGTATCAAGAAATAATAATACTATATGGAAAAGATCAGAAAACAAAACAAAGAATGATATACGAACTCAACCCAAATCATAACTGTAAAGCACACAATCAGTGTTGTCCCAAACAAGTAAAAACAATAAACGTATTCAAATACTCAGAATGAGATTCACACACACACACACACACACACGAAGAGAGAGAGAGAGAGTAGTGATAAAAAAGAATAAGCTGATGGATTGTACGTACCAGGAATCAGTAGCGTATTCAAAGAGCTTCCCTTTTGTGGAGAAGACAATCAAAGCAACCTCAGCATCACAGAGCACAGAGATCTCATGGGCTTTCTTCAACAAACCAGACCTTCTCTTTGAAAAAGTCACCTGTCTATTGATCTTGTTTTCAATTCTCTTCAACTGAATCCTGCCTCTCCCCATACTATATACCAAATTTACACAATCAATTCAGCACGAGAGAGATCAAAAGAGTTTTATTTTATTTCTTTTGTATAATTTTCTAGTAGAGCTGTCCAGGAAGCAAGCTCTCCTTCTGTTTTATATCCTGGGTAAACGCTCTTACACTGACGTTTGTGTGGGAGGGAGAGAGACACTACATACAAAGAGAAAAAGAAAAGTACGCAAACTACTTTGGGATAGGAGAGGGAAAAGACATGAGTGGTTTTAGAAAACAAGTGTGGTTTCGTCAAATGCGTTGTCGATATTTCGTAGGCTGGAGGGTTACTGTTTTTGGAGTCTGCTTCACTTTTCAAGGATTCAAGCCAAAATGTCGCTATCATCCGTACATGAAAAATTATATTTACTTATAGCTTTCTTAAAAAGAAAAGAAATTGCTTTCTTACATAGGTAAGGGTAATAACCTTATTTATTTATTTCTTAACCTGCAATAATCATTTCCATGCATTGGATATATTAGTGAATTGCAGGTGTCTGTCGCTTGACGGCGCTATTTCCTTCCCGTATTTACAGGTGTTATTATTTACACCACCCAGGACAGGTGTTTTTTTCCCCTTGGCATGTCAACACCGCATCTGCAATTCGCCGTGAACCTAATGTGCTTTGCCTTATTCCGTGATTAGTCATAACGGGAAAAAAAATCTATATATTTTTTCTAGCTTTGGCTTAAATATCATGTTTTTGACCGAAACGCAAAAGTGAAGCTTGTTGTCAATTAATTTTATAAGAGCAACTCTAACCCAAGTGGTAAAGGAAGCGTCAAAAACAAAAAAATAAAAATAATATTTTGGTTTTTTATTTTTTATTTTTCATGCTCTAATAGAAAAGATAAACAAAATGTTATTTTTTATAAAAATATTATTCCTATACTTCATGTGAAAACATTAAAATACTATTTATTGCAATGGTTTTTTTTTTCTCCAGATTTTTTTCCTCTAATTTTTTTGATGAATTCACCCAAATTGACCTAGATTATTTTTTTTATTTATTTAATTGATTTTATTAATTTCATCCTATAATATTAGCTTGATTAAAATCGTTCATATTGTTTTTAGACCCGTCAAATCAACCGAGACATGTCGTGTTATTAAAATAGTTATGTATCAAATATATTAAAATACAATTGACTCTTCTAAATGATCTTTTACCATTAGATAGCATATAAGCAAAACAAAAACCATATTTACACTATTCAAAAAATCATATTACTAATTTGGCTAGCTCTAATACTTAGTTAAGAACTCAATTCACAAAATTAATATAACACAGAATATAAATTTCATGATATAAATAAAAAGAATTAAAAAAATAGTGAAAGTTGTACAAAAACCTAAACAAATTAAAATGATTGAAATAAGCAAGGATTAATAAACAACAAAATCAACTCATAAGTTATATATTAATAAAAACACTAATGCAATAAATAAAAATATAAAGAAAGGAATAAATAAAGTTATGAATGAAAAATAAATTTAATAAAGTTGATGATGTCCCAAAAATCTAATTAACTTGGGAATAGAGCTCCCGAGTTGGACAATCGATTAATCAATTGGTTCTAACAGTCTGCTCCATTCTCCCTCGTCAAGGTAATTGATAACTTATACTTGGTCATTGATAGGCCAAAGATGTTCGTAGCTGGTACCTATAAAAAGTCTCATTTGGTAGAGGTGGGGACTCTCCGATACTTAAATAAGTATCTTTTTAGAGAGAGAGAATACAAGAATATTCTCGAGAGAGATGCTCTAAAAAAATATATGTAGTAAAGAATGAAGATTGTGAACTTTTATCCTGAAGGTCTCATAGTGTATTTATAACTCATAAGTCTTGTCCTTTTATGAAGAGGAGGGCTTGCAACGTAATTATCCTGATAGCATTTAATGAAAGATAAATATCTCTTACATATGTATTGATGTTTGATGAGAATATGGTGGGTCCTTGGAAGACTTTTATACATCTAAAAAGATGTAGGGAGATTATAGTTTAAGATGTCAAATACAGCTAATGATTGGTACTTAAAAGTGTATTTTTATCAAAGTTTTATATCATCATTTTACACTTGAAGTATCGATAACTCCTTAACTAGAGTATATTTTATAATAACAAGTATGATAATAAAAGATATCTTTAATTTATGATAAATATTCATTTTAAATACAAGCCTATCACATAAATCAAAAGATTGATTGATGAATTTAACTACTGAAATTGAGAAGACAAAGAGAGGGCTAAGCTTAGAAAAGAGATGTTGGTTCAGTCCAAACTGGAACACCATTTGGTTATTGGATCATAACTAGAGCTGTAGAACTTGGATTTAGGTCTGGTTTTATATGTATGGAAAGTTAAGACATAGGCTAAAACTTTCATGAAGAGTCCAAGATTTAAAAGTGTCATTTTCGAGTTCAAATGGTAGCAACAACGGAGAAGTCGGAATCTATCCTGCAGCCCAGACACTATTCAGCCTATATCACGAGTTCTAGAAGTCCAAATGCGTCGATTCTTGTTTTGTTGGAAAGCTGAGACAATTTCCCAGAACTTTCATGAAGCCTATCTTTTCAAATTCTGATGTTAGCAATGATGTTTTCTACAGACAAAAAGATAAAGATTGTTACCAAGTCAAGAGGTGGTCACCCACTCAACAATTAGTCATCAAATCAATAGTTTCGAATTTTGGCCTATAAAAGGAAGCATTTGCCATGCATTTAGGCATTTTGGTGTTCAGATCAAGATCATATTCTTGCTCTCTTTTTTTATATTTTTGTAATGTTTAAGTTCTGCTCTCATTAATCTCTTATTTATGCTTTTCATCATAACTATGTTCTTATCTAGTTTGTTTATGTTTCTCTTCTTAATTATGTTTAGCTAAGTTTATCATGTCAAGGTGAAAAGGGTACACTAATAATGTAAGAATAAGTATAATATAAATTTAACATGGACTTCAATGTTTGATACTAACATGTTTTGTATTTGTTATCTTATTCACTCTTAATACTTTGCTTGTTAAATGATTAATCTAGATTTATATTGTGTAACCCTTGGTACAACAAATATTTGATCCTTTCATAACCAACTGTATCGTATAACCAACACCTGTGTTATGAAAGGAACTTAATTTGTTGTTAACATAAATTAACATCATGAATACCTGACAATATTTACAAGTATTAACATTATTCAAATAGGATAACTAATGTAATCATATTAATAATTTATAATCCGATTAAAACCTCCTTTGTGTGTGGTTTCCAATTTAGTAATAAAAAGAGTTTATATTATACTTATTTGAAATACCATTAGTGGATCCTTTAACTTTGACAACTGTTTTGATCATTGTTTAATCTTCACATTAATCTTACATCTCAAAGTCCTCCTCTTCATCATCATCATCATCATCATCATCATCATCATTATTTATAATTTATATAGTTAACCTCCTTGTGGTTCGACACCGGTCTTGCCGGGTTATTTATTATTTCGACACTCCTGCACTTGGAAGAAGACATCAATCTTTTGGTCGTGTCAGTTGACTGCCAAATTCAAGTGTCTTGAGTTTGTCTAAATGTCTTGGGTCTAATATATTTTCCAGACCCATATTATTTTGAACTTGGCTGACT
>Ga0325414_1005859_pt1 | contig 12996 bp, 8 predicted proteins | sample PopdelMetagenome_8_FD_206183 | JGI IMG/M metagenome (GOLD analysis project Ga0325414, IMG submission 206183) | Populus deltoides microbial communities from Bellville, Georgia, United States - Leaf-PdKOR-R3 | ecosystem: Host-associated > Plants > Phyllosphere > Phylloplane/Leaf | place: USA...
AGTTGATTCACTTCTAGATGGTGCTAGCTATTCATTAGGGAAGGGTTAAATTGAAACTTATTGGAAACTTTAGAGTTTATGTTGAGGAATTTTAAACCTAGAGAGACTGAAGTGGAATATTTCAAGATCTCAGGGTCTAGAATGTAGTTTATCAGATATTATTTTCAATAACCATAAATTCTATGTTTGTGTTTACTCTTGAAAGTGGTGAGTGGGTTCCATCATGAATTCACGCAATCTATTTTCTTTTTTCTTTATTAAGGCTTTGATTTTTTAAACATGGAAATGACTGGTGGGTGATGTGATAAATGAGATTCATGATTTTGTTTTTAAGATTTTATTATGGATTTCTTTTAATAATTTCATGGGAGTAGTGAGATAAAGTTTCAACCAATAATAATTCACATGTTAATGCTGAGGTTTTTGTTTTTTTCAATTTGTGTATAAAAATGTTAAAAATTATGGTTGTTGTTGTTTTTTAAATAATATTTTTTTAAAAAAATTTATTATTGATATTAAAATGATCTGAAAATATTTAAAAAATATTAATTTAGAGTAAATAAAAAAAATTAATTTTTTTTAAAATATTTTTAAAACGCAAAATAAATAAAGTTATACTTGTTGTTGAATCTGATTTATCATTTGATTTAGGAGTTGCATGGTTTATTGATTTATGATTTGAATTATGGGTTACACGGTCTAATCTGAGTTGATTTAATTTTATTTTAAAAAAACTAAAATGATATTATTTGGTTTAATCTAAAGTTGATTTAATTTTATTTAAAAAAAACTAAAATGATATTATTTTTTAGATTTTTTTAAAAAATAATAATATATATTTTGATAAGATTACAAGTTGATATTTGATATGGTTATATTATGTAAATTTTCAAGTTGAGTTTTTTTTTTTAAATTCAGTGGAAGCTATAGAATATTTGTTTGTTTCGTGTAATTCTCCTTGCAGTTATAAAAAACGAAGCAAAAGGGAAAAGGTATTTAGAATCCAATCAAACAAATAATAAATCTGATAAACATTGAGCTCGTAGAATATTTGTAAGAACACAAATTTGGAAAGCCTCCACCAAAAGTAGGTGATATTTCCCATCACCTTGTAAACTGTCACATTGATGCACGTTGATGTTAATTCTTTGTTTTCCTACGGTGATTAGTATATTCATCCAGCAAATAATATTTGGATTTCATTAATTCTAACTCTTTAAAAAAAAAATCAGAAGCAAGAGACTTCTCAACAAGAACAAAATGAGTGGCGGCTTCAGACATCAAGCAAACCTCCACGTTACTTATGGTTGTTAATACATTAAATCCAATGGATTCTTTGCACCTAAGTTAACATGCTGATTCTACAGAAGCTTACAAACAAGCTGCTTCTTTTCTAATTTTGCAGAATCTGCTCTAACAGAAAGGCTGCTGCGCCTCTACACAAGATGAATCTTTTACATGTTGCTACAAAAGCTACACCATTTCATATGTACCTTAGTATTACAAGTTTGGCTCCAGCCTCGATCTTGCACCTGAACATTGTCGGCCAGGACAGTTGATGACCAAATGCAACTCAGTACGGTAGCAGAGATTGCAGACACAGATACAATCACAATTACAAAGGATTCTGCGGCATCCTCTACAACTACTAGTTGCACAATATTCTATTCCATGTGGAAGATGCAGCCCTTGGCTGAAACCAAGAAGCAGCTGCAATAAGGTGTCACTGTGACCCAAAATCAACTAAACTATTAAGAACTATGAGGTTTCTGTATCATCTGAGCTAGCTGTGGCCTCACTTCCAGCCAAACCTGCTCCACCTTCTTGACTCTCGTCCTCACTATACAAAGTCTCGTTACTTGAATTAGAAAATAGGCCACTGTCATCATCAGTGAGTGTATCTGCCTTCCGCCGTTTCCTGACATCTTTTATACCTCTTCCTTGTAGTGCCAGGCGCCTTCGTTTCCTTGCTTTTCTCTTGCCCTTGGGAACCTCTTCTCTTTGTGACTCAAGGTTTTTGCCTTCTCCTTTTGCAGTTCTTACCTTGCCATAGTCATTATCTTCTGATTCATCAGGATCAAACTTGCGCTTTTTTCTACTTGAATTTGTCTGGTACAGAATCATTGAAACCCAGATTTAATTGATAATTAGTAAGCACAGCAAATCCAAGTGCAGTAAAGTATTCAATTGAAGGGGGAAATGATCCATTAAACCCTACCTGTAAATTGTAAATGATATGTGAATGAAAGCAGCGGAACCAGTATTACAGTCATCCGGTTACCTTATGTTTCCTAAATGGCTTTTCAAAAAAAAAAAAATATATATATATATATATATATATATATATATATATATATATATATATATTGTGTGTGTGTGTGTGTTCATTCATTCCTATATGTGTGTGAGTGTGTGTGATATGCAACACCACCATTATTACTCAAAGGACCAGAGCTAGCCACAACCAAGGTCACATAAAAAGCCCTTTTATCAATACTGCTTGGGGTACAGAACCCATGGTCACGGCTTTGGGATTAGTCAATCAGAAAGATCAAACCACCAAGGACAGAAATAACTGATAAACATGCATTGATTGTAAATAGGAATGCATCAATTAAATATCCCCATTTACAGCTTACTAAAACATGTACAATCAATTATTATCTAATTTTGGTAAAAATCATTTTTAAGTATAGGTTGACAGCATGCTTTAATAATTGAGCAACTAGCATCTGTGACTTGCACAGCAAAACACCATTTCATATGAAAAAAAAAAAAGGCTTCTGTGTACCTTGGGACCACGATCCACCAACCGAGCCCATTCATGCCGATTCCTCAGGCAATCAAGAACAGCCTGAGAAGGACTTGAATATGCATAGCGTTCTCCATTATGCTTCCTCAAGTTTTTCCAGTGCTGCAAACGGAATTACAATCAGTGAAGGAGATCTGGTTTATTCACTCAGAATCAAAATGACACCAAAACAAACATGCAGAAAACAACAAGCACTTAATTAAATAAAAGCAACCATACCGGTAAGACGGCATTACAGAGTTCCTCATATGTCATGCGTCTGCCTTTGCTCATAATCTCATTGATTAAACCTATGGATGATGAAAGGAAATGAATATTAAGTTACAAAAGAAACAGGAAAAAACAGCCCCATCTGTTCTTATCCTTTCCTTTTGGCTCTAAACTGATGCAGAATTTAAATTCCAGAGAGGTAGCTACCTGGCAGAGTGCGATGAACAGGAGCCCGAACAGTGCCTGTCTCCTCATCAGAAATATTCCTTGGTGAATTACGTCTAGATGACAAATGATGGTCATTAACCTCAGTAGAGGAAGATGGGCCACTGTTTGCAGTTGAGGTGGAGGCAGGCGGGATGTTGTTCTTGACAGAATTTACTGCTGTCGGAGATCCATTATCCCCTCTCTTCGACACCGAGTCAGCTTTATATCCTGTATCTTGTCTCCTCTGATCAGAAGAAGATGGTCTGTCAGTCTTTTTAGCCTCATCATCAGGCTCCTGAAAACGGCGAAACCCATCTTTTGATGTATCCTTACCTTTTCTTCTAGAAGCCTGAAGAATAATAAATTACAGATCGTTTTCAAGTACCATCTCAGTAACCTATATATGTTCATAAAGAAATATTTGTGAAAATCATGTTGTGGAAGTAAATCTTACCAAGCTATGGTCTTTTGCTCCAGAACTAGATGTCCGCTTCATCAGCACACTTGTTGCGGTTGGAGAAACTGAATGTGGCAAACCTCCTGCATGGCGAACACGCGGCACACGAGGTACTCTAGGAGAACTATTGAGTTCTTGATGTAAAAGCAAAGCAAGCTGTCAAGAAAAACCCCTCAAATGTAAACTAGATGGAAAAGAAAATGAGAACAAAAATAAACCATTACAAGAAATTGCAATTTGTTTTCACCTCTTCATCACTTAAAGCCGCAGGCGAATTGGTTGGTGCAGAAGGATTCATTGACAATGCAAGACTTGTCTTAGATGATGACTGGCCATTAGACTGATTAAACTTTTCAGATCTTTGGGGTAAACCTGATGCAAGTGCCTTACTATGAGCATGTGAAGTGCTCTCAATTTGCAGTGATCCGGCAGTATCACCAGAATTCTGTAATGAAGATGCTTTAGAGGATAAGTGAAGCATGGAATCTTTTGAATCTGAAACAGTTCTCTTAGGAACAGATGTATGTGAACTCTTGCTTGAATGCAACACTTTTGAAGCAGAATTCACTGAGGATTTTGGACATTCCTTTACTGTTTTCTTTGAAATGTCATACCTTTCTTCTTCTGTCACTATCTCACTTGTAGCTCGATCTTTCTTAATACTAGAATTGCAGTCAGGTATAACTTGTTGCATGGTATTAGAACTAAAATTCAAAGTATCTGAAGTTTTAAAATTGTCAGATGAAAGTGTTTGGGAGATCATCACAGTGGATGAAACAGAAGATGCTTTTGCAACACAGACAACAATTTTACGCTGATTGGGTAGTGCTGGAGAGCTTGAGATGGTTTCACCTGCTTTTGACAGTTCTTCAGCAGTCTCTGTAGTGTTTTTAGGTTCTGGGAGACATTGTTGCATTTCAATTGAGCCTTCAGCTCGTTTATGCTGACAAGGACCATCACATAATTTGTTAGCTTCACCTGTGTTACAAAGAAGAACTGCTTCTAAATTGCTGCCAACCTCTTGAATTTTATGGTCATTGGATGAACCACCTAATGCTGCACCATTCAGTTTTGGATTTTCAGATATGTTATCATAAGATATCCTTGCATCTTTTGCATCACCGTGAGAAGACTGACGATTCAAGGCCCCCTTAGAGTTATCATCATCCACTTCTACTTTAACATTAGATTGTGCAGAACTTGGAATTGCATCACCATTATCATTAATCTGATCACCCATAACTTCAGGAGAAGCACTAGCCGGCTCCTCAAGTGCAGGCACATCTCTTCCTGTGGAACCCTCCACTTTATCATCTAAATTTCCACTTAGCATGTTATTGCCCTATAGGAAGCACAGGCAAAGTCATTCAAACACCAAAAGAAATCTCAGATCATAAAATTTAACATACAATTACACTTAAAGGAAGAGCTTCATTATAGGTCAAATATAAATGTAAAGGCTCGAGGAGGGACCGCCCTATTGTAGAACAAGAGAAACTACAAATATGAATATCTAACAGAAATAATCTATTTAAGAACTCAAGAAATAGGTAAGGTGTCAAATATGAGGTTTGTTTGCATGATGCTAATGGGACTTGGAATGGGGGAATTTCCAGTAAGCTTGGTTGGTTTACTGCTATCAGACCTGAAATGTGGGCATTTCATGGGGGTTTGCAGGAGGCTTGGTATAGAGAATTTCGTTGCATTTTGTTGGACTTGAATTCAAAGATGGAGCTTGGTGTGTTGCAACTCATCAGGCTTAAAGCTCATCCAGGTCAAGCAATGCATATACTATTAAGAGATTGGGTTGGAAACTTGGGCATGTCAAGTATGGGGAATAAGTGTGCTGTTTTTCAGTAGCATTGGGATTGAGGGACATGTTATTCCTTTTTGCTTTGAGGATTTACTAGAAGGAACAGGGCCTCTGTTGTTTGATGGTTTAAACAAAGAAGGCTGTTCCCCAAGTTTAGTTTTAATGTTTAGGTTCTCTGGCCCAATTTTGAAGAAGAAGAACCCAAAAGAATCTTAAAAGGAGCAAAGGATTCTTAAAAGGACACACTCTTACTTACATAAACCATCAATTTCCACTCCCACAACAAATGTATATATATAATTCTAATCATCAATAAAAATTAAAACCCAAACAGAAACATTGATAATAAGCGAAAAAGAATTTCTAAAAGTTCTAGCATAAAGATTGATGTGCTGCATATCAAAGACATTGAGACAGATTTAAACAGTATTCCAAATCACTAGTTATGCATTTTCTGATCAGAACTCGGCTTTTGCAAGATTCCACATATTGTCATTTCCAATTCCATTTCAAGGGATTCTAATCTAGCATCACTTACAAAGGTCATTATTGGCTTTATTCTAGCAGTCTAGTTTGTTTTATGGATTGGTAATGAACAAACATTCTCCAAATATCAATTGATCATTAAGAACAAAACACAGTACTATCCCAAACCAAACCAAAAAGAAAGGAGCAACGCGTACCTCTTGTTTCCCACAATCATTGTGTTCTGGGGCTGATGCCACTACATTTGACTCTTTGGGAGAACTCTCAACAGCAACCACAACATCATGGCTAGACTTCTCTTCCTCCAATCCAGCTCCAGTTGATGAATGAGGTCTAGACATGTCAAGAGACAATGCTTCTGAGGATTGCTCAGCCACTGCTAAGTTGGGCTTCTCAACACCATTTTCAACTGCTATATAACTATCTGATTTCTGTTCTTGAATACTGGAGTTCCTTAAATGCTTGCTCTTGTTACCCTGAAGTTCACCCTTGAAGGACTTTGGAGCTCTGTCTTCATAAAATTCCAATGGTTTTGCATCACTGGTGGACGTAAATGCTAGTAATAAGAATAAAAACAACAAAGAACTGGAGTCAACAAGTGCGTGTCTGCTGCTGCAAGATGCGACCCAATGCCTAAACTTCATGCCATTAATGTGAAATATGGGTACTTGGACAGCTAGAAAAAAGAGTAACAGATAACACAAGTAGGAAACAAAGCAAAGAAAGGTACATCCAATCACCTGTTTTAGAAGCATGAAAAACACTCTTCCTTGCCTCCACCTCCTTCTCTGCAGTTCGAGCCTTCTTCTTTACACTCCGATCCTTGGCCATCCCAAGATCTTCTTTCTTCCGCTTACCTGAATGCGCCACAACTGACCTAAGTACACTTCTCTCCCTTTTCACTGCAAAAGTAGCACCCCTAACTTCTCCATCCTCACTCTCCCACTTCTTCATCTCCCTCGAATAAACCTTCCTCTCATAACCACCAACCTCGTCCCTCCCTCTCCTGTCACCCAAATCTGCCACTGGCATCCCCAACACACTCTCCTTCGACAATGAAAACAAAACCCCCGCACCCTTGTCAACCATATTCTCATTCTCATTCTCCTCCTCACTCCTCTTCTCTACCTTCCTCTCCTTCTCATCCCAACACGGAAACTCCCTATACTGAAAACTAAACTTTTTCGGCACATACCCGGTACACTTCCACAGCTCCGGCGTAAAAACCTTTGAAACCCCACTAAACAACCCAGGATCCCCACCTGGAATCCCCTGCACGTGAACTCTTTCCTCCATCGGTATCTCTGTCCACAACCTCAACCCTTTCCTCTGCGGACCAACATTCCCCCCGCCCCCATTCTCTAACCTAATCGTTTTCGTCGGCAATTCCACTAATAACTGCGCAACCTCAGTCTCCTCACTATCATCATTATTACTACTATTACCCCTATTCTTCCTCCTCTTACATTTATCACAGGTAAACAATTCTTCACCCTTCACATACTTTGAACAGCGCGTGTGTACCCACACGCCACAATCATCACAATTCACCATTTCTTCTCCATCATCAAAGTTTACACCACACACACAATCCACCGTCCACGACCCATCCACCCAGTCCTCATGTGATTCATACTGGTGGTGGGTCTGGAACCGGTGAGATCGCCCTCCCTTCATTCTTTTCTATGCCCCTAACCACCACCAAAAAAAAAAACTCTAACCCTAACTTCAAAAAACCTAATCACATCGTAAATTCAAGAAAAACGTAGACTAGAGAGGAAAACTTGCCTGGGGAATTCTTCCAACATTGATTTCTTGTCAAGAAGCTGTAATCTTGAGGATGTTATTGAAAGAATTTGGAAAACTTATGGGCTTTTAAGGAATTTTTTTTCTGTACCAAGGGATCTGTCTTGTGTGAGCGTAGGGAAAAAAGGGGTTCTTCTCCTGGTTTTTTTGTGCACGAATGGCTTGAAGACAGAACAGAACTGTAGAATTTAAGGATTGTTTTTTTTTTTTTTGCGTCCGGATTTTTATTTTGTTTTTTGTTTTTTATTTTTCAGACAAGGGTAGCTGGGCTTGGGTAAGGATGATGATGGGTTACACTTGTGCTTATTGAGAATGGGTGATGGGGATTTATGGGCCTCGTTGAGTTTAAGAAGTCAACGGTTTTGAACTTTGACCTAGGTTTTTTAATTGATTCGGAATTCTTAAAGAAAGAATTGGAGTTGATATTGATTTTTTATTTTGTTTAGTTCTTAATTATGTAATATTAGAGAAAAAAATAATTGGGATTATGGTTTTCTAGCTTGAATTTAAAAAGTTAAAATAAATTAAGTATTATGAACCATTAAAGTTAAATTATTTAGTTCGAATATATGTAAACTGTATTTGTATAGCTAAATTATTTATTCTAATAAAATGTGTCATTCATACGAGTAGAATGTATATTTTCTTCATAAAACAAGCCATTAATTTTTTATTTTGAAGTGTATTGAATTTTGTGTAATAAAAAACTAACTTTTATTATCTTCATTGAAGGTGATTTTTTTTATAAAAATTTGTGATTTTATCTTATTTTCATATAATATATGGAGGAATATAAACATCTTTTCAAATCTTTTAGAAAGGGTTAGATAGATGGCCGTGTGTTTTTGCGGGTCAATTTATAAATAATATAAATTTTTATAATAATAGTAATTGAAAGTTAAATTTATGAACATCATGGTAAACCATATAAAATTTATTAAACAATAATTATATATATATATATATAACAATGCATGAATGCATATAATATATAAAATTTATTGAACAATAATTAAAAAAACAATGCAATGCTGTACTTATTAAAAATCATATTCAAAAATCAATATTCAAAAAAGAATTAATTTATATAAAATTAAGATAAAATCAGAGATAAATTATGCATACCTTTTTAAAAACTAAACACACTTAATATCATTTAAAAACAAACACAATCTAATTAAAACATAAACAAGAAATTTATTTGAAAAAATATACACAAATAATGCATTATTTTAAAAAAACAAAAAAATTTAAAAAAAACATAAAAAAATAATTAGGTCAGACGCTTGCATGCATAGTAAGTCAGGCACTTGGAACTGACAAACATATCCAGCCCATGTTAGCTTGAGTATGACAAACATGTCAGACCCATGTTAATTTGTAATTGGCGACCTCTCAAGTCCAAGCACTTTAGATGTGGCTAACGCCAAGTTCATGTGCCTTAGTTTTGGGAACATGTCAAACCCAAGTGTCTTTGGGTGCCAAACCTAAGTGAATTTGGGTCCAACAATCATGTCATGCCTTATTACTATTTTTTTTCAATAATAATAATATTTTAAAAAAACTTTATTAATAATTATGTTGATAATATTAACAATAATGAACATAATAATAATGTTAAGAAAAATAATATTAATAATAATAAGAAGAAAAGGAATAACAACAACAACAACAATTTTTAATTTTACCCTTCAAATCAAATTTATAATTTTTTTACAACAGTAATAATATTTTTTCAAATTTAATAATAATAATATTAAACATAGTTAACTCAAGTTTAAATAGGTCTAGCTACCATGCAAGACCCCACATTGGTTGGGTCTGCTAAGTATGTCAGACCCATGTTACTTGGGTTTGGCAAGCTTGCGAGACCCACGATACTTTCAATTCAGTTTCAATTCAGTCCTTTTACTTTTGATTTTTTATTTTTTTTCTTGGTTTTTTTTTAAATTTTTATAGTTTTTAATTCTACCACTCAAATCAAATTTATGGTTTTTCTTTAATAGTAATAATTTTTTTCAAATTTATTAATACTATTAATAATAAGATCAAATATGTCTAACCCAAGTTTAAGTCAATGTGACAACAATGTCGGACCCACATTGGTTGGGTCTGCCAAGTATGTCACACCAACGTTAGATCCACGGTACTTTTCAATTCAGTCTTTCTATTTTGTTATTTTTTTTCCTTAACTCTTTTTTCAAAGTTCTTATAGTTTTTAATTTTACCATTCAAATTAAATTTATTGTTTTTCTTTAATAGTAATAATATTTTTTTCAAATTTATTAATAATTATATTAATAATATTAACAATAATGAAAATAAAATTAATAATATTAAGAATAAGAATAATAATAACAATCATAATAACAATAATAATAACAATCATTTTTAATTTTATCTTTCAAATCAAATTTATAGTTTTTCTTCAATAGTAATAATATTTTTTTAAAAAATTATTAATAATTATATTAATGATATTAACAATAATGAAAATAATAATAATAATAGTAATATTAAGAAAAAGAACAACAACAATAATAATATTACCCTTAAAATCAAATTTATGGTTTTTTTCAATAGCAATAATATTTTTTTTTCATATTTATTAATAATAATATTAAACATGTTTGTCCCATGTTGGTTGGGACTAGCAAGCTTGACAGATCCATCGCGATTAGGCCTGGCAAGCATACCAGACCTTAATGTCTTGGGTCCGGCAACCACGTTAGACCCAAGGTTCGTGGGTGCAAACCAAAGTTTTTTGGGTCTGGTAAATATCGCAGACCTACGTTGTTTAGGTTTGGCAAGCCTGCCAAACCCACCTTGGTTGAGAGCTTGCCTTAGCAGACCTGGGTGTCTTAGGTGTGGCAACCATGCCAGACCCACATTGTTTGGGTTTGGCAAGCTTGCTGGACCTATTGTGGTTGGATCATGCAAGCATGTCAGACTCACGTTACTTGGTTCCGATAACCTAGCGTGTTTAAGATTAACGTGTTTAAAATAAAATAAAAAAAGCATAATTGCCCCAATCAATCTCAGACGCAAAATTCACCTGTAGTCTCTTAAATCTAGCAAAATTCAAAAAATTAATTAAAATAAATAACACAGAGCAGTCACATAGTACTAATACCAACTCAGCGCTCTAACAGAGTACTTGTACTTGCCTAGAATGAAGAGAAACAACAAAGAAACCACTGCCATCTCGTGCAAAATCAACCAAAATCTCATCCAACTACATCAGACTAGCACTCTCCCAAGAACAACCACGCAATCGGTTACATTACAGATAAGACCTATATCTAATTACCAGTTCCTTCACATTGAACAAATAAGGAGAATGACAACCCACCAAACACCTACTGACAACAAACAACCCAGTAACCCACAACATGTCATGCACATCACGAAAAATAGCAAAAAGCAAACTGTGTACACCTTATCACAAGAACCAATTAATTCCTCCTTAATAAATATTACTCCAATCCACAATGAAAATACTCATAATCTACAATACATGACTTAGCTCTTTTAGTTTTTTTTTTGTAATGCGCATTTATTTATAATTACAACATAACAACCAATTTTATTTTATTTGAAAAGTTTTAATTCTTGAGCTAGATCTTGAAATGTTTTTTTGCACTAGTCTTATGAATTATAGGGTCATGACTTTAGGCCCATTTTCTAAATGGTTGAAGTTCCATCTCCATGAATTTCCTTAAAATTTCCTTTTATTTTTTTTTAAAAATTATTCATCAATTATTTTGTTTTCTTGATGTATTCTTCGGGAAAGTTTTTTTTTTGGTTTCTAGCATTCTAAAAAAATATATAATAAAACACAGTACAAGATTATTTAAAAAAATAACACCGTTTAGAGAATCGCAGATAACATCTGGGATTCGTGAGTCGCGTGACTCTTTCAAATTGTAAATTTTGAAAGACACATGATTTAATTAAGATAGAGGAGAGAAGAGAGAGAGAGAGAAAAAAGAAAGATAGAAAGTAAAGGACTTTGGAGGCACATCAAAATTCTGATGACAGTACCATCGGTACCATTGAAAAAAATTTGACGACTAGTGGGCTATACTAGTGGCCCAAAGGTAAGTGAGTCCTGACACATTTGGATGACTCATGTGACTTACTCTGTTCATCGTTTGTTGCTGGACTCATCTCGTCGAGATCTTTTTAACGGAACTAATGGTGTCATCATTGGAGTTTTGATATGCCTCAAGGATTTTTCTATTTCTTTTTTTCTTTATTTGTTTTTCTCTCTCTCCTCTTTCCTCCTTGTAATTTGTGAAGAGGGAGGATAGAGAAAAAAATAAAAACAAAATAAAGAGACCCTGGAGTCACTCCGAAACTCCGATAACGACACCACTAATACTATTGAAAAGAATTTAACAAGACAAGTCCAACGACATAAAATAAGGTTACCAACGATGAACAAAGTTGGCTACACGAGCTGTCCAGATATGTCAGAACTCACTTGCCTGTGGGCTGCTCGTGTGACCTGTTTCAGTCACCATTGATGATTTTCTTTGATGTCGTTGGATTTATCTCAGTGATATATTTACAATGATACCAATGATGTCATCATCGAAGTTTTAGTGTGCCTCCAAGGTATTTTTTTTAATTTTTTTTCTCTCTCTACTTTCTCCTTATTAAACACCGTGTTTTTTGAATTTTGCAATTTGAAAAAGTTTTTAAATGACTTTTGTGACTCTCAAATCACATATATTATACACAACTCTCTAAACTATATTATTTCTCTAAATATTTTCCTATGTATTGTTTTATCATTTTTTTTAGCATGCTGGTGTCTAAAAATTCTCCTCTTCGGCAGCCTATAGAAATCCCAAGAAATTGGAAAGTCAAAAAAGGCTAAAAAGAAAAAAACAAATGGAAAGAAAATCTCCTACGGATATAAGACAAGCTGTCGTTTGTTACTTCAATCCCCAAAACACCCTCCGCTGATTTCATGGCCAGCTATCGGTCACTTTCGCATTAGCCACCAACCAGCACGGAACTCAGCAATCTCCACAGCAGCAACACTGCAGGAAGCAGCACCCCTAGATGGGGTAAGAAGGTAAAAGAATATTAATAGTTGGGCATTGCGGTTAAAAATGTATACAAGTATGTTTCAAAAATACTTTTGGTTTTAAAAAATATTAATTTTTTAGTGCTTTTTATTGTTGTAATATTGAT
>Ga0325414_1005860_pt1 | contig 12995 bp, 6 predicted proteins | sample PopdelMetagenome_8_FD_206183 | JGI IMG/M metagenome (GOLD analysis project Ga0325414, IMG submission 206183) | Populus deltoides microbial communities from Bellville, Georgia, United States - Leaf-PdKOR-R3 | ecosystem: Host-associated > Plants > Phyllosphere > Phylloplane/Leaf | place: USA...
GTAGCTTGAAGTTTGGGAGAGCTGTGAAAGTTTTTTGCACCGAGGTTAGCCATGTTTGTTAATTTGACATGGTATAAACACCAGAAAACCAAAAATAGTCAGCCATTTTGTCGTGTGCGGGTGTGTTGTGAGAAACATTGCAGCTCTTGAACATCAAATGCCTGACTGAAGTTTTCAGTGTTGATCAAGTCCTACAGAATAAAAGGAACAGGATCTTTTATCTGCTTTGCCTATTTAACCATGGGGCTTGCCAATATCTGGTAAAGCTACACCATATGTATTTCATATTCGGCTTTTGTCGAGACTGTTACGAAAATAAAGGCACCCACAAAAGAAAGGAAAGGAAAGTAACATGTGAGAGGAAGAAGTGAACAACTAGTTCCAAACACCCTTTCTTTGTTTCAAAACAAGAACACCATCAGCAATCTTAAAACACTTGCCCACATCAATTGGAGAAAACAAGATGGATAGAACTGCAGCTATCAAAATATTTTGGCACTGGGCAATCCAACACATTCCCTATCTTTAAAGAGAAGCCAGGTCCTCTTTTTACTCAATTAAGATGCATCATCAAGTGACTGTTTCCATGAAATGAAGCAGATGTTTTCTGCAACATCTCCAGTGAAAAAAAGATATTGATTATCAAAACTTGATTGGCATCTTTTAAAATTTCTTCAAATCCTATGTCCTGCAGCTTGAGCCTGAAGATTTTGGTTGTCTTCTAACAATCGATCATATTCCAGCAATAGATCAGCACACTGTTTCTGAAGGGAAACAACGTGTGCTTCGGCGGTTTCAATCTGCTTGTCCTTATTCTCAGATTCCAGCTTCAGCTTCTTCAAATTCTCTGATAGAGTAGAAATTTGTTCCAGTAGAAGCTTTATTTCCATGGAAGCTTTGTCTTCCTTCTCTTTAAGCTGCATTTTCTCTTTCTGAAGCCTTTCAACTTCCTCTTTAGAAGATCCCACGCTTCCCCTCAGCCCAATAAGTTTCGAAAGATAATGGTGCATCCGATCAATTAAGAACCCAAGAAACAGGGTAAAACCTGCACAATCAAGTTCAAACCATGAAATACACAGTAGTGAACTCAAAGAAAGAAGCCATGGAATAACTTAGCTACTGCCACTAAAACTATAGAAAGAGCACAGCTTGGACATTCAAATACTGGAAATGTTGTTATGCAGAGGTTCAACAACTTCTTGATATCCAAACTATTATGTTGGCAATCACATGACATTTACATAAACACATGATCAATTTAAAACTTCCACTAATATCATGTTCATTTCTATTTACTAAATGTTTGATGTTTGATTTACTCTAAGCTTTCACATGATTAGATCTGGATTTGACCATGCTCTGCTCTCTTTTTTCAATCAAATTATAAAAGCTATATATCTGATGGCGCACGGCAGTTGATCCATAACAAATTCACTTCTCCAAAGAATCAGAGAGACAAGTATCTAATCTGGGTCACACTTTATTGAAGGGCCAAAAGAGACGAAGTGGCATGTGTGATCAATATGAACTCCATGGGGCTCATTGACTCTTCAAAGAAACAGTATAGATCTTCCGACACAAAGTACACATGATTTACTTTCCAATATTTCTCCTTTACTCTTTGCCTATCCAAAGAAAATCCTCATCTTGTCATGGTGAACATGGAATAACAGATTGCTTATACAATATGAGATGGTTATCTCAGACATCTATGCTGATTATCATTTTGTACAGCAGAGTGCTTATACATTATGAGACATCCTCCATCTAGTTTCACATTCAACAATGGCAGATAATCATTTCCTCAGGTATATAAGCTCATTATCTTCACCATTTCATATGTGTTCCATTTGAAATGCAAGAGTAACCATGATACATTAGCACATCGTGCTCAATCCATCAAGGAAAACACTGAAATGCATAACAGGCCATGGTGTTCAGTCTAAATCATATAGATTTCTTACCTACAAGCGTCCAGAAAAGTTCACAGTTAATCACTTTCTAATTCTTCCAAATGTAATATCAAGCACATTCAACATCGGATTAAATTTGACAAAAACAATACTTAGGTGCAAGGATCAATACACAATCTCTGTTTAGCTTTCCTTTGCTATATCATAATCTATCCATAGTATAAAAGAGATGATGGAATTCGAGAAGAGGAAATTATCCCAAGTTATTTACAATTTGAATTATTGATTAATTTTATTAATTATTTGCTATAATTGTGACATTTTATCATTCTTTAAGTAAATAGTTTTTTACTTGTTATGTCATAATTGTTAATTAGGCGTATGGATTTATTTCTAGGACTTTACAGGGTCTTTCGTGTCCCTATATAAGCACACTTGAATGTTGTACAAAGGAGTCCAATTTATGAATTAAACTGAGAATTTTTTATTGTAATTTTGAGGGGTGGATCTCCTCTTTCTTCTATGTTCCTGTGGATTCAAGTGCTATTATATTTTATCTTTTCTTCAAACCACTTTCCCTTATAAGTCCATCTCGTCCTAGATCAGGAGACCACAAATATAGGAAGACAAACAATCTCTAACACTTGCACGCATGCGCACCAAAACAGACTCGACTTTTGAAGGCAAAAAGATGTTACTTCAGCAGCAATTGTTAACGACACCTTTACTGTGAAATGGTATTGACACCCCAAAAAAGTTTAACCACACTCCCATTATTCTATACTTTGATGCAAAAATTAAAAACAAAGGTGGAATAATGGGAATGTGGTTCAACATTTTTTGGATTACCACTATCACCGCCTCTTTAGCTGCCGTAGAATGCACACTTTTCTAGCAAAAGATCCATTTGGCATTGTCATCCCATGGGACAGCAGTGCAAATTCTAAAATTTTGAGGAACTTCCCCAAAACTCATCCCTTTTGGAGTGCTATCCTGCGAGCACCAACATCAAACAAATAGCAATTAAGACAAACTTGTACGCACTCATGGAACATAGATGATCCCTATAAAACCACTCAGACTCTCACTCTGGAAATTGCACTCAACTTTTTAAGGCAGAGCACACTTCTTGAGGTAGGTCATATGCTGAACCACATATTTAATCAAATCTAGGATCAGCACTTCTATCAGTAAACATAAAAGCACATTCGGAGCTGGAGGGGGGGACCATAACAAACAACAGTTGCTTCACGATCCAAAAGCAAACTTTTGGGAAAAAGGAATGATGCTTGTATGGTTATTTCCATCTCCTTGAAAGTGTACATCTACCTTATTCAGCAAACAGAGGTGCACAATTTCACTGATGGTTTCCCCTTCTTTTATTTTATTCAACAATTAATAAGAATATTTTCGACAAAGAGAAACAAGAAAAAAAAAGGTTAATGCTTAACAGTTATAATGGCTAAAGCTGGTCAAACATCACCAGAACCTTTCAACATCAACCCAACAAAGTTCACATATTTCCTTTCCAGCTCATTTAATCAAAGATGCACGATAACAGCATTCTAAGTTGCATTAACTTACAAGAAACAGCAAGGCAATGCTATTACCTCAACTAATATCATCCCTGAACAAGAAAAGTCAGAAAATGAAATAGCATATTCATTGAGTGAGTTTAGTGCTAATGAAAGAAGAATCAAGACCGATACTTGTTGATCATTTTGTAAATTGCAACCTTACAAAATCGATGGCTGTCCATAAATTTCTCATAGGTACAAAAAGTGGTAAATGAAAGAAATGATATTCCAAGTTGCACTGACTTAAAAGAAACAGCAAGGCGATGCTATTACTTCAACTAATATCATCACTAAACAATGAAAGTCAGAAAATGAAGTAGCATATTTATTGAGTGGGTGTACTGCTAGTGAAAGCAAAATCAAGACTCGATACTTATTGGTCATTTTGTAAATTGCAACCTTACAAAACCAGCGGTGCATATACTGTCTCCATAAAGTTCTCATTGGTACAAATGTGGTCTATGATTCTCATCTCAATTTGCTGCTGCCTTGTGAACAGCGATTCGCACGCTCAATAATATCTTACCATGCGAGGCTGGCCATGCAGATAATTTCTCATTGTACTCTTACTAAATGCATGGTTTCCCACAAAAGTGTACGCTATCAAATTATGCATCCTTAATTCAAACTCCCCATCTCTTCTCATTAATGTACCTCCAATGGTCTGAGTTTCCACCTTTTAGATTCATAAGCAATAATGTCTCGGGGGTTTTATCTACTCGAGAGCTAACACTTCCATTTGTAATCTAAAACTTAAATGTCAATGAGGCTCATATGTTCTACATATTTCTAATGATTATAGCCTTTTCTTATGAGCTTGTGCAACACAGTTAAGTGATTAGATGATGCAGAGACTTAACATTAATTGAGTTCATAATTGCAAAACACAAGTTTTCCATCCAAAACAACATTACCAAACACAACATAAAATGCAAGAAACACAAAGAAGCAAGCAAACACAGGAGCCCAAAGAAAAGAATAGGATGATACCCATGAGTGATGCCTCAAGCAAGTGGGTTCTCCATAGGACCTGATCCATAGGTGACATTGTACCAAGCTTTGCGCCCTTATTTTGGATCTTGACAATGTTCATGAGGCTAAAAAACAGAATCACAGACATGGTACCAGCAATAGTTTTCACTGTAGCCGGACGCTTTCCCATCTTCACCTGATCCAAACTCTTTATCACCAACTCTCTCAGTGGCCCAATCTTTACCAACAGCAAAAAAGCCACAGCCCCCTCAACAAAAAGAACTAAGAACAACAACTGAATCATCTCTGCTGCTACACAAGACAATACCTATCCACAAAACTAGATTCTATCTTTAGGAAAGGGAGAATTTTTAAGCCTACAGATCATAGATTAAAGCAGAAATTACAAAAAAAATAAAAGCTTTTTTTCTTTTTAATAGAAACCCATTTGTCCTTTGCATGTGATGTGAGCTAGAACAAGTGGATTATCTGTGCTTAATAGCACCGGAAATTTTCCAAAAGAGAGGAAAGTTTGGAGGAAGAGTTACAAAAATCTATTTTAGTTCATGTAACTAAGTATCAATCTTAAACAGCAAAAAAAGAAACCAGTTTTATATCTAAAAAAAGGTTTTAAGGCTACAGATCTGTGCAATTAGCTCTAGTAAGGAAAAGGTCGAAGCTTTTTCTAAGAAGCTCCTCTAGTTTTTTCCTTGGATTTTTCCTAGTGGTGTCGTTTGGGGATTACTACGGGGTGATTATGCAAAAGGGTTTGCTTTTGCCAGGCCAACAGAGATCAGGGAGTAAAAAGTGGGAAGGAAATGGCAAAATGGGTGTCGGTCAAAAGTGAAAAAACCCGAGAGGGCTGGAGATAAAAGTCATCAGGAGGTGCAAAAGCAGGGCATTAGGCTTGGAAGCAGAGGTTACCATGTGTGTAAGCAACAAGAATACAGTGCTTGTTAAGGGAGTGTTTAGACTAAGATGATTGTTGTCCTGCTGTTAGGTTTCTTTTACTTTTTGTATTTGCCCTCTGATTGGAACACAGAAGAGCTGTTGTGTTGTCCTCTCTTTTATAGAAAGTGAACGGTTTTGTTGAAAGAGAGACTTGCTGCTGGACCTTTCAGACAGAACTAGTTGACAACCTGCACAGTACAACGCTACACCCCTCACTGTAACAATGAAGCCATGTACTGCTCGTAATCTGTCTACATGTGACATGCCATCACAAGTAGACCTGTTCAGGACATGAGGGCGGGCCGGGTTGGTTTCGGCCGAGCTCAGCCCAAGTTTGCTCTCTCTTATTTGGGCGTGGGCCCACCTGATCTGGCCTTTTGGGCTTTGTCTATGACTTGTACTTTCTAGCTTGACTCACTTTACATTTTTGTACAATTGGTACTAAGCATTAAATGCTTGCGTGTATGTTTTTTTTTTTTTTCCATAATTTGACTTATAGAACAATGTTTTTGCATAGGCATGCTGAGTGGATGATTATCATGAGATTATATTTTTTACTCATATGTGAAATACTACTATTAAGGGTTATTATCTCAAATAAATGCATCTAAGGTGCCGCAATGTTTTTTCATTTCTAACCTTATCTCTTCACAGGTTAGTTTGGTCCATGGTTATATGAACATTCATGAGCCATCATGTAATGGGTATAAAATTACTTAACTCAGATTCTTTTTTTTTATCAACTTTGATCATTTCTTTCCTTATATTTTCTATGAAAACACATACATACAACACACCTCTAAGGTTTTCTTTTCTCTATCACAACACTAACTTAAACAACGAGGGGCTAATAGAAGGCTTGTTTTGTAAGTGTTTATAACCATCCAATATAATGTTTTATCTTCGAGTTTTCAGCCTGGTTATAAGTAGTGGAAAGGTCTAAATCTAGTGGGGTTTGCTCCAAATCTTATTGGTGGTGTTGTTTGTGAAAGACTTTGAAAAAAATATGGTTCAATTCTCTTTTTTTTTTTTTCATAGCAAACAATTTAGAAACACTATGACATGGAAGAGTGATAAACCTTCTTATCACATATGCACGGATAGCTTCTTTAGATCTTCAACAACTAGCACAACAATTGAGAATGCTCATAAAACTCTATTGACTATATAAGAGCAACTAAGAGCCCTGCTTCTTTCTAAGTAGGTGACTTCATCGTTAATCCCGTCACTTACACCTCTATTGCATGTACACGACTTTTATTTCAAGAAAAAGAAAAAAAAAGGTCAAAACAACATGCAATAAAATAGAAAAAAACATTGATACTTCTCAAACTCATGAAATCCACTCTCGACATCAAAAGGAGTGTTCTTCTCTAAGTAGATACTTGAAATTTAAAAAAAAAGTTAAATATAAACTAGCATGCAGTCGTAGTCATAAAGGTAATTATTGTCATTGTCATCACTCGTCATCAAAGATATCCTCTGATATTCCAAACAAAAAAAGGGGATTAAAGAAAGTTATATATGAGGTCATACAAGCCCTTGAAGTGGAAGTGTTTAACTTTCAACTATGAAGCGAGTGTTGGATAATAATTTACTGAGAAATTTCATCATTATTAAAATGAGTTTAAATAATTATAATGGACTCTTAGACCTGAAAAAACACATAAAAAAATATGCATTAACAAAAAACTAAAAGAGGTGGTGCTTTCATTATGCATCACCTTACAAAATATTATTCATTGCATTGGTATTTTTTTTTATTGCCTTTGTTTTTCTTTACAAAAAAAAAATTCTAAAAGAGGTGGTGTTTTTATTGTGCATCACCTCACAAAACATTATTCATTGCAATAATTTTTTTACCTTAATTTTTTTATTTTATCCTTTAATATTTGGTTTATTAGATATTGAGCTTCATGATTTGTTGCAATTTGCTTTTTATATGGTTATTCAAGTTTCATGACCGGTGTTACAGGTTTAATGGGTTAGCCTAGTTAACTTTTTTTTATTGGATTTTTTTCGACTTCATCATTCAATATTAGGTTGATTAAAAATTAGGCTTCGTGATTTGATTTAATTCACTTTTTATTAGGTTATATCGGTCTCGTGATTCAAATCATGAATTTAACAAGTTAATCTAAGTTAACTCGGGTTATTTTATTGTATCCTTTTTTAAATTGGGTTTTTTTTTTCAATTTTATTCTTCAACTATGGGTTGATTAAGAGTTCTTGTAACACTTCAAGTTTTTTTTAATCAATATTAAACATAATTCATGATATATCATGATAACAATTTCAATTACACACACACTATAACTTTCTTATTTTTCAATAAGTAGAGTGATACCTCATCCTCAACAACATTCAACTAGTTAAATTCTTGATTTATCAAGGAAAAGGTTTTTTATTTTTTAACGAAATTTCAGCTAATTTTTTCTATAAAGAAGCTCTCTTAAAAAATTTATATCCTTTCACAAACAAAATATTCTCAATCTCAACTCAACATACATCAATCATCATTAATAACAATAATCTATAACCTCAATCAACCATTGAATCCCTCCTCAAAACTTCACTTCATAATAATCATATAAATATAAAATGTATGGTTCGAACATGAATATTCTAGTAAAATTACATAAACATCAGACTAAATATATTATTTTTTATTACAACCATTTAAAATAACCTATTTATAAGACCATGAATATTCACACAACTAACTATTTACTTATAATAATCAGGAGTACATCCTAAAAACATATATAAGATTAATAACATAAAGCGTTTGCAAAATTACAAAACATCACATAATACAAAATCTATATATTCTAAAACTAACAATTAATGTTGTGGTGGATGATAAGAAGAACCTGAAATACACATTTAAAATAATATTAATTGCAACATTAACTATATTTACATTTAAAGTGTATGTCGTAAAATAAATGCATGTACAAACTATTTTATTTCCCTGAATCAATTTTCTCAACATAATCTGTGTCCTCGTTCATACAACTGACCAAACTAATTTTGCATAATGGTAGCCCCTGTTTTTGTGGTCGGCTCACTTATTGTTTGAAATATTAGCTCCCACTCTTGCGGCCAGCTAATTAATATATATTTTAAGAAATATCAACCCCCGCTCTTGCGGTTGACTGAACAATTTAGTAACAATGACCCTCGCCTTTACGACCTGCCAAATCATTAAGTTTCAGAGAATAACAACTCTTGCTCTTACGATCAGCTCATAGTTTAGTCCCAACTGAATTTAGAATTCTCAATCTTTCTTACATTATATTCATTAATCCTTGTTCATGCAGTCGTCATACTAAAACCAATTATATGTTTACCATTCTTAATTTGAGTATAGCTATAAATAATTCCAGATTTAATCAATACAATTGCATATTAGTAAAAATCAATAATTATGGTATCTAATAGTTACCTGAACTACCAAACAAGCACACTCCCTCTGTAATAGGTCATGCCTCCTATGTACCTCTTATTCACATGAAACTTCTTTATCATCATCCTATACCAATTCATTATATATAATCTCTTTGCATACTAATTAATACATTTTCATCCATAATTTCAATCTTATATATTGTTTCTCCCTATTATTTCCTTCTAACATGCTCCTTCTATAATTTCTCATATTATATCTAAATTAAATAATTTCCTAACTATCTCCATAATATTCCAAATCTTTTATTATGGACAATTAATTTTATTTACCATTTACTTATTATTCTCCCATCATCATTTCATTCTATTTTCATACTTTAAACTTTGTATTTAACACATTTCATATATTTTGTTATCAGCAAGTATATTTCAAAGTATATATTAAGTTTTATTTGTGAACTTATCCTTATCAACATGATTTCTTTAAAACATAATTCAAAAACACAAATCATAAATATTTCTTACCAAATTTTCCAAAGTATGTAAGACTTGGCATAATCAAAGTTTCATCACAAATAAGTATAAAACTGGTCTCTTCATTTTAAACCATTTCCATAACAACCGCATACATTAAATATATAAAACTCATCATTTTACAACATTCAAACACATCTAAACATTCCTTAAAAATATTTCCTATAATGAGTCGACCACTACTTTATTTGCACACCAAAAATTCTACTTCAATTTCAACAATTTATTCACTTTCTCTACTCATTATATCATTCCTTACACTAATCAATAACCAATTCCAATTTCCCCTGATTTTTTATCCAAGAACCCTAATTCATAATTTACAAATATTCAATCAATTTAAGACATTAATCTACAAGAAACTTATCTAACGGTATTAAGACATCTTACCAAGCAATAATCAAGACTCTAAACACTCATCAATTGTTCCAACTATTTTTCTTCCTTCAAAATTGTTGAACTGTTCTCCCTTTTTCTCTACTCCTCTCATTTGATTTCTTTCCTCCGATTAGTGTTCATATGCTTGGTCTGATGTTTTCTTAAGGATCTCACTCAAATTATATGTTTTCCCATGGATTTTTATCACTCTCCAAAGCCATTCTTCCTCCATCTTTTCCTTTGTTTTTGGCTGGTCACAACACATGAATGTATGCGCGCTCGCGCACACACATATATATTCAACCTTTTTACAAATTTCTTTTATGTCTCTCAATAGTAATTTTTTATATTTTTCAGATAAAAATTCCTAAAATCTTAACACCTGTCTGTACCAAATTTTACCCAAGCTATTTTGAATTTCACTAAATTACATACCGGTACTTTTAGTTTCATAAAATCCGCTTCCATTAAAATTTTATTTGTGTTTATATGTATTTTTTATGTTCCAAGTATTTTTCATATTTTTTTTACCCGTACATAATATTTTAATCAAATTCTCAAAACTATCATCATTCTCGTAATTTAATAATCACTTTACTCATTTTATGTAATATTTTTATTATTATTTTTATGGATTTTTTCAAGGGTTTACAATTGTGTTTTATAATTTGTTTTGATTTGCTTTATATAGGGTTATTCTAGTCTCATGAGCCGAGTCGTAGGTTTGGTAGGGTAACTCGAGTTGACGCATGTATTTTTTTTATTGCTTTCTATGAGGTTATCCTGATCTTATGATCTAAATTATGAGTTTGACGAGTTAACCCAAGTTGACTTAGGTTATTTTTTTGTGTTCTTTTTTTAATTGACTTTTTTTTCAATTTTATCTTTTAACATTGGATTGATTGAGAATTGGACTTCGTAATTTGTTTTGATTTAATTTTTATGAGGCTGTCCTTGTCTCATGACTTAAGTCATAGATTTGGTAGGTGAACTATGGTTGACTTAGTCATTTGTTTTGTTTTTTTAATTGATTCTTTTTCCAATTTTCATACTTGTTGATTAGAATTAAGTTTCATAATTTTTTTTGATTTGCTACTTTATATGAGGTTATCATGGTCTCATGATCCAATTCGTGAATTTTTAAGGTTAATCCAAGTTGAACCGGGTCGATCCAATATACTATCATCTTAATATTTTTCAAAAGAATGTTGTCTTTAATCTTTTATAGTAAAACTATGTTTTTACTATTTGTCTAGGTTGCCTTTGGATCCATTAAACTAATCAAGTCACAATGAGTCAACCTCATATTGTTTAATTTTTTTTTTCTACTAGAAAAAACATTAACAACGTCTAAACATTTTTTTTACATTTAAATTTTCTTAATCCAACCCGTAGTGTGGACAAACGATCCAGTAGTAGTATAAAGTTGATAATGCAAGACATATATGCCATGTATTAGAGATGTGATATCATAATTTAGATCCAAGATCCATCATTATTGATTTTAATTAAAAAAATAACAAAAAAGAATTTAATCATGAATAAAAAAGAATTTTACTCCTAGTAAATCAAACCATACACATTTATCCAAATTAGAATCATGAAGATGTTTTTGTGAAAAATAAAATACCACATAAATGTTAATGTGCATGTCATGTAGTCAATTAGTTGGTTAAGCATGACATTAGTTTTGTTCATATAAATATATTTAATATATCAATAAAGACTTATTTATCTTTAATATTCATCAAATATTTGATTAATGAATATAATATATGATTAATGAATCTAGAGTAAAGATAAAGACATTGGATTAAAAAATGATTTGCAAATAAAATTATAAAATTGTTATAATTTTAAAATTCATGTTATATCAACGCATTATTTCTAAAATGTTCCTTGTCGATGCTCTATTGAGACTGAATATTAACTAGAGATATCAAAAATGATACATATTATGTTTTTTTTCTATGAAATGAAGCAATTATTCTAATAAGTTGATGTATAAGGGATACATATAACTAATATGTAGTTGTTTGTCAAATGACATGCACACTAAACTAACCCGCATTAGAATTCCATATGAAGATGTCACTTGTGTCTATGGAAAAGCTCATGTGACGATTTTATAAATGATTATTAGACTCAAAATCGCTAAGTTATCTTATATAAAGAGTATTATATTTTGATTAGCTACACGTTATCCTGATTAAAGGTAACAATGGGGCATATATTAGGTACAACATGAATTATACGAAGATATTTAAGTAATTAAAAAAGTAAACAACTCTAAATATATTTAATAGAATCCTCGAGACTTCATTTTTTTAAAAAAAAAGTTATTGTTTTCGTTGCATGCACGTGTTTCTGCTAAACCCAACAATAAACAAACTCGTAGAATTGTGAATCCAATCACTTTCTCAAATTACATTGTAGCACATAATTGTAAAAGTAACATTATAGCTAGCAAGAAATGGTGACAACCAAAGAACAGAAGGGCCTTCATCTACTATCTGTGGATACATTTCTCCTTCCCACGGTTCCACCATTTTTCAAAGCAGCACGAGCACCCGGTTTTTCTTCTCCTTTCACACGAAGCAACAAAGGTGATGGTCGTTGTTACTTGTTAGCCATGCAATTCAGCATTTACCTCCGGAAAATTCACCTCCGCATATATTGTTTTTCTGTCTGAATTATACACATGATATTAACCCATCAAGAAGGCCAATTTGGAATTAATTTTCCACGTATACACGTGGTTATATTATATACTTTTATGCACAGACCGAGACCCATGTCCAGCAACGAAAATTCATTTTAGAGAAAATAATATATAGTACAATTGCTCAATTGTGGAGCCCTTTCTTGCCTGTAGTTTGATATATTATATGCTTTATAATAATCTCTTTCAAAATTTTCTCATCCACGAAAAGGCAATCATCAATAACTCCAAACAACTCACCAGAAGTTTACATACGCTGTCACGAGAAGATTTCGTCGCCATGTCTTTCTTTCCAACGTGCCTATATATATATATACATACATATATTGATGTTACACTTCATAATATTTTTTTTAAATATTTTTTGATTGAAAATATATTAAAATTTTTTTTAAATTTTTTTTTGATATTAATATATCCAAATTATTTAAAAAATATTAAAAATATTAATTTAATGTATTTTTAAGTCCATTATATTTTTAAAACGCACGGAAACATAATTTTAAAGATGAAGAATAAGAAAATAAATTATTTCTT
>Ga0325414_1005861_pt1 | contig 12994 bp, 10 predicted proteins | sample PopdelMetagenome_8_FD_206183 | JGI IMG/M metagenome (GOLD analysis project Ga0325414, IMG submission 206183) | Populus deltoides microbial communities from Bellville, Georgia, United States - Leaf-PdKOR-R3 | ecosystem: Host-associated > Plants > Phyllosphere > Phylloplane/Leaf | place: USA...
CGGTATTTAAAGAAACTTGTTGAGACTTTTTTCTAATAAAATTGTTCAGCATTAAGAGCAGACAATGATATTATATTATAAAGTCATAATTTGAGCAAGTTCAAATTGATATAACATGAAACTTATTAGTTAGAAAACTAATGATAACACAACTCCACAGGCCACTTAATGGACAATAATAAGTAAAATCTATTCATGTTTGAAGATCTCGTACTAATAACTAGATAATTAGCATGCACTACATTGCATGTAGGATTAAAAAAAAATTGAACATAAAAACAAATGTATAAGTATTGTAAATGTATTTTATAAAGAAAATGTAAATAAATTATAAAAACTCAATTCTCAGTCAACACAATATTAAGTATGAAAAAAAAATAAAGGGCCTTAGAAAAAGAGAAAACTTACATATAATAAAATTAATTTCTTTTTTTATAAATTTGAGCATCAACCAAATGACGGAATGCTTTTTCAAAACCACGATAACCATATAAAAAGCAAATTGAAATAAATTATAAAACTCAGTTTCAAATCAATATAATATTGAAGGATGAAAAAAAAACAAAAATAAATCGAAGGACCTTGGAAAAATAGAATGCCTACAAAAAATAAAATTAAATCTTTTTTTTTGTGCAAAATTGAGCATCAATCAAATGCCTACAAAAAATAAAATTAAATCTTTTTTTTGTGCAAAATTGAGCATCAATCGAATGCCAATATTTTTTTTTTGAGATCATAATAATTCCATTAAAAGCAAATTAAAATAATTCATGAAGCTCATTTCTTAATATATTGTTTTTACAAAATTAAACATCAATCCAACGTCAGTATCTTTTTTAAGACAATGATAATCCTATAGAAAGAAAACCATAACAAATCTTAAAGCTCAATCCTAAATTAAACCATGTAGGGGTTGATCCGATGTGACCTGGTTGAATTGACCGATTTAAAAGCAACCTAAATAACCGGTAACAATATCTAACAAAAAATTAAAGATGATATTTTTTAATATTGAAACGATGATATATTGGATGACATCTTTTATCATATATCAATATGGCAACGTATTAAATCGACCTTAGCCAACTCGAGTTAACCTTTCATGCCATGACCTGGCTTATAAAACTAGGATAATCCAATAAAATTAAATAAAAAAAAACTATGAATCATAATTTTAAAGAATCCTAATGTTGAAAGTTGAAATTGAAGAAAAGCCATTAAAAAGAGAGAAAACAATTACCCGAGCTAACCTAATAAACAACGACATAGGTCATAAAACTAAAATAACCATATAGAAAACAAAACAAAAGAAAAATTATAAAGTACAATTCCTAACAATCCCAATATTAAAAGATGAGATTAAAAAAAAACAAAAAAATAAAGAAAAGTAAAGCACTATTCTAGTGAATTGTGCTAGTAAATTCACCTTCTCTATTACTTTATGTTAATTAATCATTAATGAAGAATGTTCTTAAATTATCATCTCACAAGTTAATTTGATTTTTTACAACCTCTAGTTAGTTATTATGCTCATGAATATTGGATCCAATTATGCAAATATTAGGCCATGTCAAACAAAAGGAGATTAGTTTTTTAAAATGCAACAACTACAAAATAAGCATTTGAATTTCACAATTAATTTTTCAAAGTTTAAACTCATAATATGACTTCTAACTTCCAGCTTTTATCATTATACATATCATAAGATTTTAAACAAATATAAGTCATAATTCAATAGTTTTAGTACTCACTAGCTATGTGTCTCACACTTCACCATGTATGGATAAAAAAATTTCAACGTAAAAAATAAATAAATATGCTTGCGTTTATAACATGTTTTTAGCTACCAAGAAAAAAATTCTAATCGCAATTTGAAAACCTTATGTATTAATTAAATAAATCAAGCATCATCTATGATAATAAATGAAAAAAAAAGTCAACTAAAGACTAAATAAAAAAAAATAGAGGTTTACCAAGATATATAATCTTGCAATACAGGCAATGGACTCGATTGTGTTCAATAACTTTGTTTCTTGGAATCAACTTTTTATTGAATCTAATATTAGCAATAAAAATGCAAAGAAAGGTGAGTTAGATTAATCTTTTTTCAAACGTAAAAAAAACATATTCAGGCATTGTTAATATGTTTTCTAATAGAAAACAACTTAATTATGAATTCAAAATCTAACATGTATTGGATGACATTTTTGTATAAAAATATTGAGACAATAACATATTGAATTGACTTAGGTAAAGTCGAGTTAATCAACTAAATATTAGATCGCGAAGTGGAAGATGAGACCGTGATAATATCATAAAAAAAAAACCAAAATAAATTGTAAAACCCAATTTACAATAAACTCAATATTGAAGGATAAATTTAAAAACAAAAATAATTAATTCAAAAGAGGATAAAAAAACTCATGTTAATCAATCAAACCCGTGATTCGGATCATACACCTCACTAGATTTAACAACTTTTTAATTCCAAAATTATGTTTCATTTAATTATATCCCAAATAGATGTGTGCGAAGCCTTTTATATCAAATAATAATTTTATTTTCAAAAAAAAAAAAAAGAACGGGTGGAGCATATGATTGAAAAAAAATAGGGCTAACTTTTTTAAAGTTTGATAACAAAACAAGGCTTTTTTTTTTCAAGTCAAATAAAAAAGACTTTAAATAACATCCTTTATATATATATTCCTTTTCCTCTACACCTCCGCACTTCCTTCCCAAACACCAGTCTTTCCTATAAATACGGGGACTACCAGCAGGCCTGGTCCAATTTGGTTCCTTCAATGGTGGCATTACTTTGGTTGCCAAATTGACATCCTCAAGGACCACCCCCTGGTTGAAAATGGTTATCTCCATTTCAAATAAAATTTTCAACCTACTTTTTTTGAACGAAAGTTTTCTTCCCTTTTGATTTTCTGTACAAAATTCTTTATTCCATGGGTATATTCATAGTTCTTTGATTATAATCTCCAGCAAGGGCATCCAATTCTTGTGTTTTAGATGGGAAGGATCTCTAACAAAATGTAAGGAAATGGTAAGAATAAGGGTTGAAACAACATCTTAGATGATGTTTCCTAAATGGTCAAGGATGGGTGTTTGGTCTTCATAGGTTTAGATAGAATTTAAGATTTGTAAATGGTCTATTTTAGTGAGATGGTAATCACACCATCCTTTTAATTGGCCAGAGAAGCCAGCAATAAGAAGTTCATCTATGGCTTTATCTGGGGTTCCTGTTTGGGTTTTGTAGGCATTAGTTGCCATGGCTATTTGTTGAAGGGTATTTAGAAAGTCGTATTCAGACATTCCATCTATGTTCCATTCATAGAGGGAAGAGGCATTTATGTTGGTTTAGGATAGTTGGTTCAGTAGACATAGAAATATTTGGAGCAATGGTTTTTTTAGAGTTTTGCCAAGTAAGTCTATTTAGCTCAAGAGGTGGATCTTTAAATGCTTCCTCAACAAAAGTTTGTACAGGGCTATTTTGAAGGGTATTTACTTGGTTTGTAGATTTAGAAGGGTTGGTTGTTTGAGGTGTGTCTAGAACAGTTAGAGTTGATCCATCAAGGTGTTATAAATGTGTTTTGATGGCTTTAAGGAAATCTGTTTGATTTTCTTGGATTTGTGTTTGGCTTTGTCTTGGTAACTTGGTAAGGTTTGAAGATTGGGTTTTTTAGTTTTAGGTTGACTGATGTTTTGGTATCAATCGAACTGATAGTGGTTCTTTGTATTTGTTTTTCTAGTCAGGTAAGCTGTTCCTAAGGTATTGAGGTTGGTATTGGTAAAGTTGTTTTGTTGGATGATGTGTTTTGTGTTTATCAGGGTATCATCATCGGGTATTTTGTAAGGTGCTGCATCGATAGTTTGATCTTTGTGGTTTAGCTAGATGTTTCTTAGGGGTGGATGGTCAGATTCAACTGGAGATCCACTAGTGAGATTCCATACTAGTGTTTCGCTTCTGGTGGTGATTGGACATGCATGTTTAATGGATGCAAATGTATATGTAACATGATGTGTTGATGCATAATAAAGTTCAAACCAGTCAAAGAATAAAATTTGTATTCTATTTAGTTCAATAAAATCATAGAATTGTTTTTGGATAATATGTCTTTGTTGAAGAAAGTGTTCAAAAAACCAAGATCGCTTCTCGGAATTGTGGTTATCATAAAAATCATTTTTAAAATGAGTTTTGTTTAGAACAAATTGTTTTTCTGAAGTCAAGACATTCAACTCGTTTTTTGGAGCTAAGGGCATAGTTAAATTGAGAAGTGACATAGTCTGTACTTGTTTTTTGATTTAGCGGACAAGGTTGGTATGGGTATCAGACCATGGAATAGGGTTAGTTTTTAACCTGTCATAAAGAGGTTTGGCAAGACGGCTAATGTTCAGAAAGTAATCAAGAGCATCAATTTCCTCCTAAAACAATCTCTTGTAAACAATATCTCCCCTATAATCAATATCTCATGTATTGATTTCTAATATAAATTTAAGTAAGATTCTATTTCTCTTTACATTCTTGCAAAATTTATATTTCTGCAAATTTAAGTATGCTTTGTGTTTGGTAGAGGATCCTGTCTTGAACTTACCTTTTCATTCATATAAGAAATATGTTACTTTTTCCAAACTCAGTATATCGGCTGAAAACCTGTAACCCGATCTAAAGATCATTCTCAGGTGTAACAACGCCACGTACTGTTTCTTCTTCTATTTCTGTGTTCTTTTGATTATATGATGTAGATTTTCTTAGTATATCGGATGTAGATTTTCTAGAAGAATTTGTGTGATAAGGAATATTTATGATATAAGGGATTTTGGAAATTCTTCCTATTCTTTTGATTATATGGTATCAGAGCCTATTAGGATTTGGGTAGAAAAAGTGACATAGGTTACAGAAACCCAAGTGAGACGAGAGACCATTAGCAAATAGGTGAATGCTACTGAATGGTGTAAGTCCCGTTGAGTGATTAGGACACTAAATCTATATAACTTGCAGCCTGTTTTCTGGTCTATCTTTTCAAAGGATTCTGTTTTCTGCAGCACTAATTCTATTTCAACTTCTTCTACCTCTAAGACTTCTAAAAGTAGAAGGATTTTATAAAGTGAAGAAATAACAATTGAGGATTTTACAAAAAACATTGATGATTGAAAAATTTCAAAGGTTTCTAAAACACAGATTTTACAATAAAAACTGAGGAAAAAGATATGCAGCTTACAAAAACCTTTTGAAACCATCCAACTCCTCTCCCAAAAATCCCTATAAAAACATCTAGCCATAAACTATAAATACATACACATTGACCTTATCCAAGTTGGGATAAAACCCCTTAAAAAAAAAAAGCTTGAACACTTCCATTCTAGCTGTCCTCCGAGATGCTAGATTCCAAAACTTCCAAGACTCACTCCTAAGTTCTATTGAGTCTAGCCTCTGCAGTGGCCCCGTTTCATTTGATTGCTATCCAAACTTAACTATATCCCTCAAAGACAAAAATATCTTACAAAGTATGCTACTACAAATAAAAACCAATAATTACGATATGCTTGAAGGATTAATCCTTGTTACTTTTATATTCAAAATCCCTTACAAAACCATGTTCTCAGCCTTTACCAGTAAACACAAATTCCAATCCCAAAAAGTAGAAACACTCCTTCTACAAATAGATTTATCCCGCTCAAACACTGTTGTCCCAGAAATAATCCAATGGAAAGATATAATCGTTCTAGAAGATTGAATTCTTCAAGGAGCAACCATCCTAAGATACCACAACCACCACAACCAAATGTAAAAGTTTAAGGGGTTGAAAATACATTAAAAAGTAACAAGTCAGGCACGTGGGCCTAGCCATGCATTTGGCTCTTAAAAAAAGGCTTCGTTCTAGCATCAGACTTTTTTTAATATTAAAAGGTGTAAAACAAAAAATAAAATAAAATAAAGCAGACGACATGTTCTTTGCATCAACAAACGAAGCATTATCTATAACTTAGAAACCTAAATAAACTCCTTCATGGTTTCAAATAATCCAAAAATTGGTCTAAAAATAAAAAATAATCTAAAACTAAAAATTTTGCAAATGTCGGAGGTACTTTCTCAAGAAATTTTAAGGTGAAAGAATACCTAAGTTAAACCTTTCTAATCAAATGAAACATGTGGACACCAAAATCGACCTTTTTTATGGCCAGAATTAGTGTCAACCAACGACTATCTTTCTTTACCACCAGACTTTAATGACTCTCTCCTTCTCTTCAATCTCGAATCAGGGACCGAAAAAAGTAGGAAAATGAATTTTTGGAGCAAGATTTATTGTTTGAAATTTAGAGGGACTGAAAAATTATCACTTAAAAAGTAAGAGGACTAACGTAAACATTTTGCACCAATTTTGAAACTACCACCTATTTTCTCTGCTTTTTTCACTTTGGTCATTTCTTAACAAATTCACTTAAATTGGTCATCCATTTTGTCCTAAAAAGGAAACAAAAAGAAAATGCTGAACCCATATTTGGTTTGAATCTCACGATTCTATTAGCAGAGATCAGGTATAGGAGTTTTGGACCTACACTTTCTAGTTACGTATGAGCAAGTATATCCTAATTTCCAGTCGAGTTAAAGCATGGAGGCTAAAAAAAAAAGGCATTGTAGCAATCTAAAGTGCCTTGTGTTTGTGTGTATAGTGGCATAGGCTACAATGATTTTTTCATGTCTTTTAGTGTTTTCTATAATTTAGACAAAATAACTATGAATCATGAAAATGAAAATAGTTGCACTAGCCAAAACTATGTAGTTTAACAATAATTGTAAAATGACTTTAAGAACCAACAATTATAGAATCTAGCATACCCAATTGTATAACAAGCTAGGAATGAAATTCAATTATCTAGTCATAAAATCTAATATAGTAGTAACTATAGACCAATAAACTAACATATTATAATTTTTCCATAATGTATAACAAACAATTAAACAATTTTCAAAATTATAAAGATACTTGCCTATTAGTGTTAGCCTCATCACTTACCACTTATCAATCATCTATGGTCATGGTCATTGATGCGAACCTTTTGATCACATGGTCAAGCAACCCCTAACGAAGTAAATAACAACCCGGAAAATAAAAAATCAGGTTTGATAGAACCTTGACTCAGAGGTAACCCTTCACCTAAAAACCAAAGGTATTGAAAAAAGACTTAGACCTAGATATAATCTTGTATCTAAGAACCTTAAGTATGCGAATGACACCACGAAACCAGTTAATCTTCGATAAGTCAAATTTATTCTTTTTCTTAGCAAAGAAAACGTGTTGCATCATGCAAAATACAAGTGTATTTCATAAATTCATGGCTGCTGAAATTTTCAGCTTACAAAATCTTGTATAATAACTCAACTAGTAACCCTAATCAACCCCTTTTGGGTTGCAAGCTAATGAGCTTAAACTAGTAATTAACTAACATAAGTCCAATAATGAAATAAACCCCTAAACAATGTCTAAGAAGCCAGAACAAACCCAAATTAAATATAATTATTCAATATTAAATAAAAAAATAAAATAGGATAATAAAAACAATATTTTCATGCTAAAATTCTTCCATGTATCCCGAATCTCTAATTTCTACACATTCTTGGCAGATTTCAATTATGACTTCAAACATGTTGCTCTCTCTCGTATGGATGAATTACTAGGTCTACCTTATATGGTTGGAAAGCTTGAGATGTCTAGTTTTCAGCCCAACTTGAGTGGCAGAAAAATGTCACATGTAGCTCCAAATATGTCCCAAATAGTACACAACTATGATGTGGTAAATTTAACAAGATTCATCTAATAACTTCAATCCTCTGAAATAATATGTTTCCAAACTTCATTTGACCTAAACATTTACCACAATATATTTCTATGTGCATAAAATATCTTTGTAAAATTTCAGCTTGATTTTATGTATGGTTTGAGAGATATGCTCGATATCGCAAAACTAGTCAGCAAATATTTTAAGGTCAAATTTGAACTTAACTTGGTTTGTATCAGTCACTTTTCAAGCAAATTTAGAAAAACTTTTTTTTTTATCAATTCATCATGACTTAAAAAAATTATTTATAAGTAAAAAAATATCATTCTATAAATAAAGTACTTCACCTAATTTTTCTTTGGATTTAAAAAGCATCCATTATTTGACGAGGGCCAATTGGTGTTGATGAAGAATACAACCAATTTTTGAAAACAAATTAAAGCCTACATATCAAATGACTCAAAGAACTTTTAAATTGATCAAATATATGATCATCATCAATACTGAAAGCTTATTAAAAAGCATCTTTCAAAAGAAGAATAACTAGCAATTCTAATGCCATCATAAAAAAAAAAATCAGCAGTTGATACTGTTACATCTTTACCAACCTAAAATACAAGAAGAAACCTGCAGGTTTCTCACATCCTTATGCTAAAAGTCCTTTTATCTTAGAATTACTTTCCACACAATACTTCTCGAACATATGCTTCTTAAATTAGGAAGTTAAGACATTGCTTGTTTCATCCTTAACCTCTTCAACATTAATTTATTGTTAAGGTTCATTTGAACAAAGGGTTGTGTTATAATCTAGTTTTGGTTCCTTTAAAAAAAATTATATAAAAAATATTTTTATTTTGAAAAATTCAAAAATCCAAAGAAGTTATAATTTCAAAATCTAAAAATAATTTTTGTAACACAATTACATTAAAAGGTGAGGACTATACAAGATAGAGATCTGATTCCTCTCTCTCACCTCCTATAAATAAAAGTCCCCGCAACGAAAAAAATAGGAGAGAGAAAAAACATTGAACCTAAAAAGATCTACACCTTCACATTGCCTCTCATCCATTTTTTGCAAACCCTGGCCAAGAAACACCTAGTCCAACCATTAACTCATCCTTTAGCACCACTGGAACCAACAATACTAACCAAGTGTCAACCTTAACTCTGTTCACGATTCCATCCTCATCATTGTAGATTTTTCTCACCAAGCACTTTCCACTAGTATCATATTCTTCAAAACCATAATTTTTCAAAGCATCAACTCTCCTAAACCTATGAGGTTTTTTTTTTTATGAAATCGAGAATATATATAATATGAAGAGAAAACCTAAACAGAGAGAGTAGAGCTTTAGCTACATGGGTTGTAGCCTACGCCTCAGTCTAACTACAAGGAAGAAAACCAAGGAAACAAACAGCCCTACTAATGGAGCAACAACACAAAAAACCAAACAAAATCAGAACTTAAAAAGACCAAGCCAAAATACATTCGTGATTCCTATACAAATCGGCACCTATATACCAAAATGAAAATTTCTGATTTCTGATCCAACCTGCAGCAAAGTAGAACAAATGCCATAATATATCTTCCCAGATAGGCTGTTTTTCCTCAAATATCAAATTGCTCCTGGTATTCCATATAGTCCAAAAAATGTTAAACATAAAGCCCCCCAAACAGATCTTTCAAACTTACAATGATTTTCCTGCAGAAGACCTAGCCATTGACATTGAAGGTTGTCAAGGGCATATGGCATTACCCAACTCAGACCTCTCCAAGCTACAATTTTATTCCATAGTTTCCAGACCACTAGGCAATGCATGAGGATGTGGGAGATAGTTTTAGAATGGTGCTCATAGAAAAGGCAACAAACATCTTAAGGGCTCGGGATATGTCTCTTAACTGGGAAGGCTTTTGTGCAAAGGCCTTCATTTAGGGCCAACCATAAAATCATTTATGTTTTTGGATGGCAAATAGATTTCCAAGCATCTGTAACACAAGTTTTAGTTCCAGCAAACCTGATCCTTTCAAGGGCAATCATACAAGAGTTTACAGTATAGCCACTTTCCTTCCCCTTGTTGTAACCCATTTTTGGGTCCCCACACAAAAATATATATATATATAATAAATAATAAAAATAAATATATAAATATATAGCCAGAAGAAATTAAAAAAAATAATAGGAGGCTGGAGCGCTCAGGAAATGGTCAGAAAAATTGATTAATGAGGTTAAAAATACAAAGATGGAAATTTTGACAGTATATACTTGAATGATAAGAGCCCTGTTGGAAAAGAAAATTCAATTTGAGGAGAAAAGTCCAAAATTAGATGTTTATGGACTCAATTGGATTTAATTGAAGGGTTAATTGAATTTATAAAGGGTTTGATTGCAAGAAAAATTGATTTTTAAGTCAATTTGAGCTTTAATTGCAAGAAATTAAAGTTCTGGGGTCAAATTATAATTTTTGAGAGTTGACTTGGTCAAATCATGGGCTTAATTGCATAAATATTGAAGTTTGATGGCCAATTAGGGACCTAATTGAAGAAATCCGAAACCAATGACCAAACTGGAAAAGACGCGTAAATAGAGGGGCTGTAATTAACCAAATCAGGGGCCAAATTGAAGACATCGGAAGTTTATTGATCAATTAAGGGTCAAATTGCATAAATTAGAGACCAAGGACTAAAGTGAAAAAAGCGGCCAATTATGGGGGCGGCGATTGAAGTTGGCAGTGATGCAATTGAATTAATTCTTAAAAATCAAAATTACATTTGAGGACTTAAATGAACAAAGGATAAATTGAGGACTAATTTGGAAGTTGACGTGTTGGCGCCATGTTTAAATGAAACGACGCGTTTTGTCCAAAACGACACTGTTTCATGTTTTTTTAAACAAAAAGAGGAAGAGAAACAGAACAATGTCGTTTTGAGCGACACTGTTCCTCCTTCTTCTTCCCCTGGACATGCAGCAGGGGAAGAAAACAACTTTTGTTTTTTTCTTCTTTACTCCTTCCTGCCATGTGCTCTGCCAAAACCCGATGCCCCATGCCCCATCATGATGAAAAACCAGGGGAGCCGCGCCCTGCCAGCCACACCCATTGGCCACCTCGTCTGGCACCGTGGCAGGGTAGCAAAGCCCTGCTCCCCATGCGTAACAATAGGGCGGCAATAAGGATGCCCCTGTTTCCCTTTGCCCTATAAATACCACCCAACGCCAGCACGCACGAGAAGGGGGGAACGAAAAAAAAAAGAACTGAAAAGGAGAGAGGATGGAGAGAGAAAAGAGAGAATGGAGAGAAGAGAAAGAAAAGAACGAAAAGGAAAGGGACCGAAAGAAAAAAGAAAAGAAAACGAGGAAGATGGAAACAGGGGAGAGGGACTATGAGAGATAAATGAGAGGGATCGTGACAGCTAAGAGAGAAAGACGATACCGAAATAGGAAGAGGAACGGGAGCTGGAAAAACACACATAAACAGGAACAAAAAGAAAAGGAAACGTAGTCAAAGAAGAGGAAAGAAAACGAAGGAGAAGGGAAGAGCAGGAATCTCTCTCTCCGTCACTTGAAACATCAGCACCGCTGCTGGGAGCTGTTGTCCATGAGCCATGACACCGCCACCGACCTCCACCGCAGAACTGCTAGCAAAGCAGCCGGACCAGTAAGGCACCGCCTCCTCCGCACCAGGTACCTCTTCGTGCCCCTCCACTTTTACTTAGTTTTGTGGCATAGGTTTCTCCTGATTCTGCATGCAAGAGGATGGGAGGGGGAAAATAATTGCCCCCCCCCATTTTGTTTTCTGGCCCAGCCCTTAGGTCTGGGCCGGGTCCGGCCTAGACCCGAAAAAGAAGAGTGAGCTGTTGGGTCGAGATCGACCCAACCCCTTTTGGGCGGAGTTCGGCCCAGTTAGCTGGGCCGGCCCAGCCCGCACAATTATAATATTATATATTATAGTATTTTATATTATCTATATGAAAAAAAAATCTGAAAAATCCTTAAAACTTTTGTTGATTTTTCTGCATATTTTTTTTATCAAAATTATTTAATACTGGTTTGTATTTTTATACCGTAAATATATAAATTCAGTATTAAAACATCCAATTTTTGTTAAAACATTGTAAAAACATTTATAAAAAAATAAAAAATATTTTGTTTTTCATGCATACGACCAAGTATCTCAAAGATAAGAAAAATCATCACATCGTATTTTCATACAACAAAAAAAATCATATTGTTTTTTTTATACATAAAACACAAAATATTCAAAAATATGTTTTATCATGCATTTTGGCTTTAATAACAAGTTTATTAGAGTCATGAAAACTAGGCCAATATTTCAAAATTTTCAAAAAAATATTTTTGTCTTCTTTTAGTATATGAGGATTACGAATTTATACGTACAACGTATTCCTGATATTAAAAATATAGTTTTTTTCATATAGACATTAGAACGATTAGGTTTTTACCCGATAAGATAAGGACCTCCTTACCGATGAGGACTTTTCTTGAACCATAGACGGATCAACAACTAGAAATACGATAACACCTTAGTTTTTTATCAGACAATCAAACCATGCAGCTTACCTTAGGTAAGATGTATTTGGGGTGCTAATACCTTCTCTTTACACAACCAGTCCCCGTATCCGAATCTGAGACCAGTTGGGTTCCTAGTGACCAAAATACTAGGTGGCGACTCCCCTTCCATTTTTCACTGATAAAGGACAAGAATTTCTTATCTCCCCCATATTTGCCAGATAGATGGTTACATACTTAGATGAAGTGGAATTTTCGCCGTGACGTCGTACACGTGCGACATCCCCATTCCCAAACCAACCTGTCTTCTTTCGATCGATGAATAACTGCAAGATTAAGATAAGACATTAACCTTTAAAACATCAGATTCTCTCTAGTTCTAAGGGATCTTATCCATTTCAGATTCCAATACCAAGTATCCTCTATTCAGTACTGGTTAACAATCCTTACTTTGGAAGAGGACATGCGGGAGAGAGCAGCCAGTCAACCAAGTATCTAACCAAAAGTTTACATGGTTACCATTACCCATTTTAAGTTTACAGCCAGCACGAATAAAAGTGTTATCATGATCCTTATTAGTAATGGTAGAGCAGATACCTTGCCAAATCCTTGAGAGTTTTTTCTTGAATTGGGGCACCCCATTGATGAACTTTGGTCTGTATTTTTTCTTAATGAAGTCT
>Ga0325414_1005863_pt1 | contig 12991 bp, 10 predicted proteins | sample PopdelMetagenome_8_FD_206183 | JGI IMG/M metagenome (GOLD analysis project Ga0325414, IMG submission 206183) | Populus deltoides microbial communities from Bellville, Georgia, United States - Leaf-PdKOR-R3 | ecosystem: Host-associated > Plants > Phyllosphere > Phylloplane/Leaf | place: USA...
GTTTGTCTTAGGGTCGTCATAACATGGAAAAGTTGAGATTGAAGCGAGGGCTAATTCATTCGTAGTTATCGGTTCAGTCATGCATCAAGTTTGTCAAAAATACATTATTAACAAAAATATAAAATAAATTCAGATAATAAAGTTATAAAATCAAAAGAAAAAAAAATTATATAAAATTTAAGCACCTCAAAATACACAGTTCAAATAAAAATTCATGTATAGTTCAAATACCTTAAAATACATGGTTCAAATATAAATTCTTATATAATTTAAATAACTTTTCATTAACTAATAATTAACGAATTTAAAACAAACAATTTACTAGTGTGGGAGCAATTCAAAAACCAACTCAAACCAATCATGTAATTAATGCAAATATTTGAGTTATGGAAGCATGCATAAAAAAACTCACAAAACTAAAGCAATAAATCTCATATTAGTTCATCATTTTTTTATTCTATTAATAAATTATGTATATTCTCTACATAATTTTTTCTACTAATTAATGAAAAATTTTATAATTCGTAGGGGAAAATTTTGTTTTGAACTGCATATTTTTAAAAAAATAAGATACCATACATGCCTGGTTATTTCAACACCAACCAAACAGGTTCTTAGTGTTCTTGTTCTAACAACCATATCTATTCAAAGAGAAAAAAAATCAAAGATCTAGAAAAGTCAAGACCCACCATTTCCACATCAACCATTATCATCCCATTATCACATAGGAAAAAAAAATCCTCAAAATTCAAATCCATCGGCATCACCAAATCCCACATCATAAGATGTAGCATCAGCCACCATGTCTGCAATAAAAAGCCCACCAAAAGCTCCTCCTAGCAACCCAACCCCTCAGCCCATCCCAAATCTATTCTTCTCTGGTGAGTGCTACACTTGCACTAGTGGTGGGGGGGTGCCCATGAACATTGGTGTTTTGTATACTAGAGACTGGAGACTGGAGACCGGAGACTGGAGAGGCAGAGACAATCAAATCAAAGGCAAACGAAATTAAAAAAAATAGGTGTTTTGAGAGAAAGAAAGAGAGCGGAAGCGTTGCTGGTGTTAGTCTGCTACTACTAGGGTTGAGATTTGAGAATCAGAGAATGTGAGATTTGGTGAAAGGGAAAAGGGGAATTTTTGTGAGACAAACGAGATGGAGAGGAGAGGATTAATAAAAGTTAATAATTTTTATTAATTTTATCAAACTCGGTAAACTCGGTCCGAGTTTACCGAGTTTGCTAGTTTTCGAGTTTTTTATTCAATTTCACACGTTATATCTGTGTTGACTCATAAAATCGTACGATTTTACGAGTCAACTTGCGAGTTTGACAATCATGTCATGCATACATATTAAATTAAAATAAATAAATAAAACTTCAGACTTTTATTGTAAGCACACTTATTTTATCATGGAATTTTGCAGTAAAATTACAGTTTTGTTTTTATCAAACAAAATCATTTAGCTTAGTTAGAAGGGTAATTCAAACTTTTTATTGGGATGCAAACCATTGTCAAATTCATAAAGGATGTAATAGTAAGCTTATATTTTTATTGTATAGTAAAATTACTATATTGTTATTAAAAGTTTTTTTCAATCTATTAGTATTAAGGGGTATTTTTGATTTTTAACTTTATTTTAAAAATTAAAATGACTAAATTGCCCCCAAAATCAAATTTTATAAGTCTTCTTCCCGGGGGTGTTTCGGTCATTTCCTAGGGGTTTTTCATTATTGTTAAATTAAGTTAGGGACAATCCAGTTTTTTTCAATTTTTAAAAATTATTATAAAAAAAGATACCCACACCAGCGTGTGGAGTGGCTCCGCTCTATTTTAGCGGCGTGTAAGTCGCCTTGCGGTGAAGTAACACCAAATTCCACAATGATGTTGGAAGCGCCACAACGACCTCTTCCAAGTGAGATGACACTTGTGGTGGTTACAGTGATGGTTTGTGACCAACTGCCTCTTTTTTTTCTTTTCATCTTCTCTCTCCCCTCCTCCTTGAATTCCATGCTTACACTTAAAAAAATCAGATTCGTCCTCTTATTTTATGATATTTCATATTTGATCCTCAATGTTTTGATTTTTAATTTTTCTTCTTGGCCCTTTTATCAAATTTTAATTTGTTTTCAATTTCATTCTTATATCCATGATCTTATTTTTATTTTTATTTTCAAATCTGGTCCTCATTCTCTTAATCTTTATTTTTTTTTGTTCTTTTATGAATTTGATTTTTCTTTTTAATTTTTCCATTCAATTCAAAACTTGAAGATATTTTAGGTTTGTCTCTCAATGTTTTATTTTTAATTTTAATTCTTAACTCTTTTATCAAATTCTAAGTTATTTTCAATTTCATCCTTAGATCTATAATCTTGATTTTTTTTAATTTGGTCCTTATTCTCTTGATTTTTATTTTTTTTATTTTAGATTCTTTTGTTAGTTTGATTTTTTTTTTCATTTTTTCCCTTCAATTCAAAATTTTAGGTTGTCCTCTTATTTTTTTATTTTTTTTTCAAATGAGGTCCTTATTCTCTTAATTGTTATTTTTTTAATCATTTTGTATAATTGAATTTTTTTATTTCATCATTTAATATTTGATTTATTAGGATCTGGTTTTCATGGTTTTTCCAATAGTTTTTAAACTCGGTCTAGGAGTCGATTCAGGACAAGTACTAGGTTACGGGTCGAGAGAATTAACCCGAGTTAATCCAAGTCAACTAAGTCTTATTATTTTATAAAAAAAAAATATCATTTTGAAAAATAAAGGAAAATAGTTAACGGGTTTTGACATGGTTTTAACTAGATTTACACTGGATTAACCAAAATATGGGTCAACCGAAGTTTTTTTATCATTTTACACTTGATTAATTCTCCTCCAATTTTTTTTGACATCCGACTTGGCCTAAGTCTCGGGTTACCTAGGTCATGAGTCGATCCAAGTTTTAAAATAGTGGTTTTCCAAATGGAGTGTTTTCGATTTAATCATCAGCTAGGGTCTTGGGTGTGGGAAGTTAACACGGGTTAACATTATTTTTTTTTCCGATTACATCCTTTAAAGTTGTTTGTTTTGAAAAATAAACTTTGTTATTTTCTTCAATTTTCTTTCAATTAGGTTATCTACATCTCATGATCTAGATAAAAAGTTTGGCCAAGAGGCCAAGGTTTTTTTAGGTCATTTTTTTCTTTTCAATTTTATCCTTCAAAACTCAATTCTTTCTAAAATTAAGCTTCATCTTTTGGTTCATTTTGCTTTCTTCTATTGGATTATCATGTTTACATGATTATGCTCGTGAATTTTAATAGATAATTCCCGGGTTTGCTGATACTTTGTATTTTAGATTTTTTTTGGCTTATTAAAATTTTTTTTTGATTTCATTCTTCTATACTTAGATTATTGAAAATATGCAATCGTTATTTATTTCAATTCTTTAAAATATATTGATAGTGCTAGTAGGTTTACTCTAATTTTGAAGTCCTGATGAGAAGGCACGCATCACTAGCCCCCCCTGGTGGGAACCAATTGGAATATACCTTTCCTACACTCCATGATTCTTCTTGACGAAACCTGTAGAGATATCCAGGAGACTCATAGTGGAGTTTTGATTGTGCTTGTGTTTCTGTAATGGGAAGTATATAGTACTCTTCATCGAGATCATTGCCTCTTGAAAGCGAAATCATTGGAGTTTTTGCAACAAGGACGGTATCAATCTTGTAAAGCAGCTGATCTCCATGATGAATAGTAGCTCCCAAGTCGGATGTAATCATAAATATTCAACTTGCTGACAATTATGATCAGTTCATCTCTAGGAAGTATTGACCATCGTATATTAAAAATACAATCATAGTTCATATTCTAGAGAGGGTCAAAACAAAATGGAGAAAGTGGGAGCTTTCATTTCCCTCATACATGCTTTTGTGATCAAAATGGAGCAGCATGCATGTATACCTGCTTTTGAGTCGGAGCATTCACAAAGATAGCAGTCTGCTGGCTGAATCCGGTCGCCTCCAATTGTTTCGACGAAACGAAGAGCTGCAAAGTTGGTGCTAGATTTTCCTCACCGAAGAGGTGCATCCAAGAACAAGGGAAATAACTACAACATAAATACGAAGAACGCAAGGAAGAGATCTCGAAGAGCAAGAGGAATGATCTCCACTAAAAAAAAGAGCAGCCTCGTTGATGGATGCCAGGTAAAATAGAAACAGCACTGTCATCAGTCAATCATCACTATGAATCATTTTGCTCATCTATAAGAGATAAACCAGAGTGTAGGAGAGAGTTACTAATTTCACTTTGCATTCAATTCACTATACTCGTATTCAACCTTTAGAAACAAAGAACATAGGATAGGAAAAAAGAAAAGAAATTGAGTATTTGAAACCATAATGCAATCTCTATATATACTAAATCAGTTTCGTATCACTCTATGCTGAAGAATTCCATGACCAAACCCCGGTAGTGGCCTCCTTCGTAATGAGGTTTATGCCATGGACCCAAAGTTTCAAACTAGAAGCAGAACTTGCCTCAAAATGAATCTCCCTCCCTGTCTCAGTTAAGACCCTGAAAACCATCTCATCTCCAGCCTCATTTACCTTTCTCCTATTCTTCAAAAACGTTGGACTTGGTCCTGCCACTGCTTCCTTACACACCACATTCCTTCGGTTTGACTTTCCCCACGTTAACAAGCCAGATTTGAGCATCTGAACAACCTTCATATGTGGGGAACCTCTTCCCTCACGGGTGTGCTTCCACAGCTCCTCACCGAGTAGCACGTGAGAATGAGCCAAATAATCAAATATCACTCCCTCTGCAGCCTTACATTTAGTGCTTTTCCTAGCCAGAGATATCGCTGCCTCTCCTCTCTGATTGATAATCCCGCAATGAGCACCTCTTTGCAACAATATCTTACAGGCATCAGCGTGGCCTTCCCTGGCAGCAAGCATGAGGGGTGAATGCCCACTGTCATCCACAGAATTTATAGGGAATCCCATTTCCAATAGCTGAACTATCGCAGGCAAGTTGCCAACATGTGCTGCAAAGTGCAAAGCTCTAAACTCAGAATAACTTGTCACTTTGTGACTAAGCACAGCATCAAGCAATATCTCTTCAAATCGAGTCCTCACACTGGAACAGGCATGATTCTGCAAAAGAGACACTACTGCCTGACCATCCCTGCTCCTCTCGCTGATGTCAGCTCCAGCATCAATCAGGAGCCGGAAGACCTCACTATGGCCAGCTTTTACTGCAACCATAGTTGGTGTCAAACCAAGACCATCATGCTTACTTATGTCTTCTGTCGAATGTTGAAGGATCATCTGTAAAAGCTCTGTATTACCAATTCCAGCAACGAAGTGCAGTAAAGAAAACACCTCAAGATTGGAGGAGCAGACTTTTCTTCCAGTGGTAATAGCCTGTCGAAAAATATCTGCCAAAGAGGATCCAAACACACTTCTTTTCACCAAGTGCACTGCACTCTCACCATTATTGTTAACCAGACCCAAATCAGCTCCTGAAACAATAAGCTCAAGGAAGCAATCAGCTTGATCGGATTTGGCCGCCAACATCAGGGCTGTGTCGCCAGTTTCAGTCCTCGAATCAACTTCACAACCATAGAAGATCACCTGTTTTAGTATACGAAGGCAACCCATTCTAGCAGCCAAATGAATAGGACGAAATTCGTGACCTTTCTTGGTCCTTAAGCAGAACTCAACATCAGCACCAGCATTAAGAAGCACATCCATGGCATCTGAATTGTGGCAAAGGATGGCGTGGCAAAGAAGGTTCCGGCCTTGCTGTTGACTCTCAAGGAACGAAATCTGATGCTGAAGCAAAAGGTTCAAAATTTGGCCACTTGCTTCATAATATTCAACTGCACACCAAACTTCATTATATGGCTCACCCAAGCATGCACCTACTCTCAGTTCTTCACCAGAGAAAATGTCCCATGACCAAGCTCCCAGCCTAACATAGCGATTGCTTCTTGCACCTGCCTAAATATACACTTATAAAACCCCATTCTTAATTAACAGTAATTAGATATCTAAATAGGGAAGTGGTGTTCTTATAAGTTGAAAACAGATCAGAAGGAGAAAACTGTGGCAACTCAAGGCATAAGACTGAATTAGCTTAAAAAAGAACCACAGACCACGAGTGATATGTTATGCTAATGATATTCAGAGATGCAAGTTTAATTAAAGTCCTCTAGACCACTGCCATAATTTGAAGCCTGTAGAAATGGAACAATCAGATCACTACCTCTAACAAATATTTAACCGCTGAAACTTGTCGGCTCACGATAGCAGCCACCAAAGGTGTACAATCGACATTCGCGTGCAATGCAGGCTTGACCGACTGCAACAGAACCCTCCGCGTGCAATTTATGTCTACTCCATTCTGGAAAAAATGGAGAATTGGGTTAACCGGATGCTTCCCTTTAAGAATTAGACTAGCCAAAATACTCAATCTGCACCTTGATCAAGGTGGTTACAACATCTACAAATCCGCGGCAGCTAGCTGATACAAGTGCATGTTGCGCCACATCAGGTCCTGTCATCTCTGAGCAGATCAATAATTCTGCAGCTTTAGCTTGACCACAAAGGCAAGCTTCAAGTAATGCATCTTCACAAGCTAATTGAGATGCACCTGCCTTGAGAAGCATGTCAAGAAGGACACAGTGACCTTCGCGAGCAGCAGCTGTGGTAGCGAAACCCCGAAATAATTCCTGGTTCACATCAGCTCCAGCTGACTATAATTGGAAACGTAGATTAAGATAAGATAATTAGTCTAATTGCATAAGATTACTTCAGCAGCACCAAACATTGTTTTAGCGCACTTGTAAATGCCAAAACGAATCTTTGGATGGCATAAAGGATTCGGTTCTGCCATTTTTGTCTTGCTTATACTTTGTTTAGCCCCCAATTAAGCATGAACAAGCATTCCATAACTATACCAGCAGAAATTACACGAACTCTGAATAATAGGTAGTGGTTGACCATTGAAAAAATAAGAGAACCCCAAAAAGAATCAAAAGGAAAATTCTTAAAATCTCACTAAACAAAGGAGCTATTCACAGTTTTGAGAAGCAAACCATTCATACAACTTGTAACCCAAATCAAAGTTGAAAAGAAGAACAAAATCGAACAGAGTCCATACCAGCAATTTCCTGGCAATTTCTACATGACCTGAATGAGCAGCAGCAAAAAGTGGAGTGACATCAGTGACAAAATCCCTGTGCTGAATCTCAATCTCATCAGCCTCTTCCTCTCTCAACACTGTCTCAATGCATTTCACTCTCAAGTTTACTGTCCCTATATAATTCACATCTACTGTTTTTGACTTTAAACTCTCCGTCACAAACTCTACATCTCCACTCAAAGCAGCCTCTATTAGTCTCTGAGATGGCTCTGCAAGCTCATCCCTCTCACTCCCATAGACATAACTGTACCTTGCCATTGTCACACATTCACTAGACCAGTCCTACAAAATACACAACAAGAAGCCAGAAAAAAGTTTCACTTTCTACAGCCAAAATCTAGCCAAAGATTATAACGTAAGTAACCATTACTTTGGATTAATATAGTAATTAAAAGATGCTGAGACATGATAAGTATCCAATGAAGAAGTGTAGACTTGATCAAATCATGCAGTTTTAATATGCTTAATACTTCTAAAATAATCAAAACAAATTAATTATATCAATATTTTTTTCGTTGCAAGAGGCTCCTTGTGTCCCACTTAGGTGCCTTGCCCACGTTAGCATTCTAAAACCAAGGAGAGGATAGAAGGGGAAAAAACTTGTTGTAAAAGCATAAATCTTGGAAAAATGATTTATTCCAGTGCATGAAAGATTAAATTAAAAAAATATATTGTATATATAAGCTAATATGTGATCATAATACAACTTCAAATGGAATGAAAGGGTGCTAAATAATTTTATAAAGCAATAGTATAATTATCAAATCAAACAATAATTGGACTCATAATTGAAAGCAAACAAATGTAAGATTGCCAACTAATGAAGATGGAAGGAGTGAATGCCCTCTTAGCTGATTAGGTGTTGACGTAAATGGAAAGAGTAAAACGCAGGTAAAAGAAACAAAAACTTGGGTTGAAACAATGTACCTTGAGGCATGTCCTTGTGTTGATGGTTCTTAAATATGATGGATTTGCAGCCACCTAAAGAAGGAAAGGGACAAAATGCATAGGGAAAGAGACGACCGACTGGAATGGAAAGTGTAGCGAAGCATAGAAAGAGAATCCCGAAAGTGCAGAAAACAGCACCACGGCCAAATGGCATAACCTTAACTAGATTTGGTTGGTGTTTGTGATATGTTTATATATTAATAAACATGATTAATCAATTTAATAAGAGTTTTATAATTTATTTAAGTTTTTTGAGAAAAAAATGGATGGATAATGGATATTTAAAATCAAATATGGAGGACAATGAATACTTTATAGTTATTTTTTTGTCCCAATGGCAAGCCACTTCTGATGATCAAAAAACGAGTTCATCAATTCGTTTGGGCTGCATTACCAGGAGGTGGTGACCAACTTCGTTTACTTTATCAAGAAAAATCGGGTTCCAGGTCTTGATGTCAGAGTTTATTATTGATGGTAACTCTACATCTGTATCTCCGTTCACATAAATATTTTGAACTTCAGTCCCGACACGAGTGTAATGGAATTTCTTTTAAATATTCTTGCATGTTATCGATGCAATCTGCCGTATTAGAAGTAAGAAAATTAGAAAAAGGAATTAATTTTGATCTAAAAAGTCAACAGGACGACGAATAATTAGTCTGGACTATGTCACTCGATCACTCTAAATTCTTAATGAGGTTGATTAAAAATAAATTTAACCCGGAATGATCCATGTTTCAAGTCAATCTAATATCTGATTAACTCTAGATTAGATTAACTCGTAAGATGTATCAGGTTCTGCAGCTAAGGTTTGAGGTAGATGTCTTACTTTTTGTAATAAAAAAAGTGAAGATATTAGAAATTGTTTTCATTGGAAGAGAGAGAGAGAGAGAGAGAGAGAGAGATACAGTAAGGCTAAGCCAAATTTTTACGTAGAAAACATTTTCCATTTCGCATTTATACAAATTTGAAAGAATTTTACCCCACTTGCATTGGAATTGAAGTACATAAAAATACAAGCAGAATAAGTAGATGAGAAGTCATCATCAAAAGGTTATAGACACGACTCAAATCATATCATGTACGAGATGAACAATTAATGTTAGGATTTTTTTTAATTAGTACAGTGAATTAAAAAAAATTAGTGAAGTTACATTGAATCAAAAATAAAATTAATGATGAAATAACATAATTTTACTATATCGTATTTAAAAAATATAACTTTTATGAAATGTAATTATTTGTATAATTGTTGCAATTTAGAATAACAATATTTAATAAATATTATGTTTTTGAAATGTGGATGATCAAACTCCAATTTTCTATCTCAATCGATCGACCGATTAGATCTAATTGTATTAATCGATTGATTATTTCACACAAAATTCATAATTTTATAAAGTTTTTCTTTTAATTAGTTTTATAAGTCAAAATACATATTTTTGTCCAACTTGTTAACTTAAAAATAAACTCTAATTAAAATCTCAAAAAGTTATTATTCACAAGTGATTTTGAGCAGTCATATGTGAATTTATCATAACAATGTAAATTGTCGGATCTTTAGGTATCAAAAATCTCTCTGAGACCTCTCAGTTTTGGCAATTTTAAAATATTTTTTGTTATTTTCAAAATTAGTTGACCAATTGAATCAAAAATAACAAACCGGTCCTTTTGAACAAGACAATGCCAAACTTTGTTATTTCATGAAATCTTTTTGAACTTATATTAATTTGTCAATTTTTTTAATTTACTGTATTAATTATCCAATTTATCCTTAATGTTATCAGTGAAATATTTTTTGAAAAAAAGCTGCATCATGTGTTGTTGCAGTTAATTATTTTTTAAAATAAAATAGGTTAATGGTCCCATCTTTATTAATTGGAATATCCAAGCCGCAAAAAAAAGATAAGCATCAATCAATTCATAGGTAATGTTGTTGGTTTTTACTGTAGCTATGGTTGTGGCTGTAAAAAAGCGTTTGGTAGAAACAAATTTTGAAGTGTTTTTTAATAAGAGTTTTTTTAACAATGTGTGTTGGTAAATTATGCTTCTAAAAGTGTTGTTTTTGTGGGAAAAAATATTAAAAACAAAAAAAAAATCATAAATTACGTTTGAATACAATAAATAAATTATTTTCTATAAAACATTACAATGGAGAAATTTTTTTTATAATACTATATGTGATATAGTCTTTAAAGCAAAATTATTTTGACGGTTGTTATAAGATCTGGATAAGACCACTTGGTTGATTCAAGGACCAAGTATCGTAAAAAAAAATAGAAAAAAAATGACTGAGTAACCTAGTCAAAAACCTGGGTTGATTCATGATCTAATTGACCAAATCAAAACCAGTTAATTTTTAAAAAAAATTCATTATTTTGATTTTTTAATATTTTTTAAATCAACTAAAATTAACCCACTCAACTTATAACTTGAACATTACACTAATTCAATGTCCAGGTATTTTAATGCGTCTACATTTAGCTCTACAAAATATTGTAAAACTTTTGGCGGAATTTTTTTTTTTTTTGATTTATCAGACACATGGAAGCTAATGGAAAATTATATATCAAAAGTAATTGATGGTATTGTAACTAATAAGTTAATTACTCTTAACACTGTAAAACTTCTCATATTGTTATCACAGAGTGTGATTTACCAAACTATGAACTTGATATTTATTTTCTTGTCACCATTACTCTTCAACATTGAAAAAAAAAAATGAGAAGACTTGTGCGAATATGGTCATAGGCTTCTTACTATGGAGTTTTATATAGCTCAGGCAACTCAATGTTGTGATTAATTACTCTTAAAAAACAAGGCAAATGAAGGAAAGGGTTGATTAAAGATGTGACAAATCTTTTTATATACAGAAAATTCATAATTGAGGAGCCACGAAATATTTTATATACTATTTTATGGGATCTAACGAAGCTTAATTACTTTCAAGATTTCTACGTTTTCTTTTATTCGGAGAACATGCAACAGAAGTTTCTTTAGAAAGAGAAGAAGCTATAGCTATATTAGCGAAAGCTTCAAAATCTTAGAAGGCCATACCTAGCCAGTGCCCACCAGGCTCGTTCATGACTAGTGTGTTTGATTTAGAGGTGAAGTAGTTTTTTTTTTTTTTTTTGAAGAGTACAATCTTTTTTAAAGCATAAATCACTCCTCACAAAAATAAAAAATACATATTTTCTATGTGGATCCATAAAAAAATCAACCACATATCCAAATCAAACACCCCCTAGCTACGAACATCACAGTTGAGCGAGAGTTGTATGTCAAAGAACCAATTCAACCCAATAGTTTAAGCTTTTAGATAAGATCCCAAGATATGATTTATATTATTCTTTAATACACTCCTATAAATGAAAGCTCTTTGGGCTTGAAACTTGCACAGGCTCACAGTGCTTTGTGTTTAATTTTTATCATATATATAAGGATGGTGAGATTCGAACTCGTAGCTACTTGGTTATCAAGACTCTGATACCATAATAAAAAACCAATTAAACTCAATAGTTTAAGTTGTTAATTGAGGTTCCAAAATATGATTTATATTTTTTTTTATTCTCACTATATGCAATGAGGAGGACAACAACACTAGATTTGGATTTTGGTTTCTTGATCTTGAGTTTTATACCACAAGGGACGCATATGAAATTAGTAGGGAGTGGGGGAGCAAAATGTAGAGTTTCAATTATTGAAGGGCCGTGATTTCCGAAAATATGGTTTTTCCCATAGTTAGAAAACCTTCAGGGGAATTAATTTAGTGACTCATTAACTCAAAAATTTCTTTGTATTATGTTTTATTTCAAGTTAAAACATTATTTTAATAAAAATTTGATTAATTTAACCAAATCCACGAACCGGGTCTTCTAATTATAGTTTCTTCATCCACTTCACTTATTTAATGTGTTATCTATGTATTATTTTTATTATGTTTTCTTCTTGTAATTAAATATGTGGTGAACTAACGGAAAACAACATCCTTACTAATGGAATGAATTAATCATATATTTGTTTCCAACACTTTTCATATTTTATTTATTTTTTATATATTTTAAAAGTATTTTTGAAAAAATATTATTTTATTTTTTTCTTTACTTTAAATTAATTTTTTTATATTTTAACAATATCAAAAATAAATTTTAAAAAATAAAAAAAATATTATCTCAATCAATTTTAAAATAAAAAATATCTTGAAAAGCAAGTACTACCACAATACTACACAAACTAATCACTTAAATTATTTTTTTTCTTGGTCAACTTTTGAATCAGATTTAATAATTTTATATGCACATGACCCAGCCCAGTCCACAATACTTGTGGACAAAAAATATAAAATTTAATCATGAGTGGTATAGCTCAACTGTTTAAACTCTAGATTTATTCCCTAAAGATCATTAATTCGAGTCTCATAAATTTTAGAGTCATTAGAAACTTATATGATCATTAATTCTAAAACTTATAAAATTAATCGAGATGTACATAAAATACCTCGAACTTTTATATTAATAAATAAACCATAGAATTTAGAGGTACAATTATTCGAGAATAAAATTGAAGGGAGCAGCTGGGGGGACCGATTATAATAGAGAGAGAGTTGCGGCAGATGAGGCAGAATCAAATCAGAACTCACGAGAGAAGGACAATAAATGCCAAGTCGCATCAAATGTGATCTTCTTGATTTCTTCACGTCTTCGTGTCTCATCTTAGGACACATTCATCGTCATCTCACTCTGTTATTTCGGACATGCCCCAGATGATGAAGAAGACGACTCGAAGAAGATGTACACCCACCGTCCTGTTTTCTTAGCCAAATGGACACTGAAATCCTTCTTCAATTTGGGTTTA
>Ga0325414_1005864_pt1 | contig 12991 bp, 6 predicted proteins | sample PopdelMetagenome_8_FD_206183 | JGI IMG/M metagenome (GOLD analysis project Ga0325414, IMG submission 206183) | Populus deltoides microbial communities from Bellville, Georgia, United States - Leaf-PdKOR-R3 | ecosystem: Host-associated > Plants > Phyllosphere > Phylloplane/Leaf | place: USA...
ATGCAAAATCCTAATCCTTGCTAACCACTAATATTTGATTTTATAATGATATTTTTCACGAACACACAAACACTTGTGCGTAGAGAGAGATTCTGCTTTCATTTTCAGAGAAGAGAGGAGACAATTTGGTTAGTAGATACTTAATAATTCACATGTTTGAGCAAAGTGCAAAACTCCTCTCATTTTTGTTCGTTTGGCAAAGGGCCACGTAGTTTTACTCTGACCACCAAGTCTTTTGAGTGGCAGCCATTCTATGCGCAATTTGCACTTTGCTGTAAATAAGTGGCTCTGCTTAGCAGACCAAACATAGCCAAACTAAGATATAAAAGGAACCTTCATAGCTGTGGAACGGGATACAGTTTAGAAAAGCAAAATGGGACTAAGAACTCTTCCCTTGTCACCTTCACGAAACTGTTTCCCTCCACATGTTGGTGTAGCTCAGAACTTGTCTAACTATAGGCCTAACAAGAGCTTCAACTTCAAAATCTCAGCTAAAACAGAGAGTGGTAACGAGGAAGAGCCCAAGAAGAGCAAGCAATCTTTGTTTAGCAGTGTAGCTGAAGCTCTAGATTTCTCTCAAGTTCGGTCTGCCAAGGATGCCGAACTTCTAGAGGAGGCTAGAGAAAACACCAGTTCTGGTGGCAGAATGACAAGGGAGCAGGTATTCTAACATTTCTCACTCAAAATGCTTTGCACGATACGCAGCTTCTAGTTGATACAAGAGATTTAGTATTGGTTCATCATAGATAGTTTGGATTTAATGAATAGTCCATGTTGTGTAGTGTATGGTGACTGGTTTCTAATTATCTGCAGTATGGTGCTCTTAGAAGAAAAATCGGAGGGACATACAAGGATTTCTTTAAATCCTACGTTGATGGTATGTTTCTTTTCATTTTGGACTTTATTTTTTTGTTCAGATTTTATCATCATATTTCTTCAAGGAGAATTGAACCAAATTGAGTAAAAGAATGCAAGAAGGTCACGGTTTTGCATCACTTCTTGGTTCACTTTTTTCCATGCTTCAATTTCTTACCTGCACGCCAACAATTCCCATTTTCATCATAAGAACTATGCATGAAGTACCTGCCACTCAAGATTAAAGACCAATTTATTATTAAATCGGACAGATTATCAGCAATGGGGACTTCTTTCTTTTTTCTGCAGGTGACCATGTTAAATTATAGCTATGTTACTGTGTGTGCTATATATATATAATATCCTTTCATCTTCTTGCATCTTAAATCACAACTCCAAACACCTCGTATGATAAATTACACTAAATCTCTAATTTTATTATATCATGAAATCAGTGGACGGGCAATATGTTGAAGAAGGCTGGGTCGACAAAACGTGCAAGGTCTGTAAGAAAGATACTAGCGGTGACCCAAGGCAGGTGGACAAGCTGGGAAGATATGTTCATGTAGAATGCATGGAGAAGGCCAACTCTGGAAACTTTTTCACCAGACTTTTCTCAGGATGAGAGGGGATGGTACTGAGTGAATTTTTCTTTCAATAGTTATGGATATTGCCTTGTATTATAGACTCATAATGAAGCAATTTATTTATATGTCTGAACCATCTTCCTCTTGGCTGTGAAGTGAGAATCAAATTTTCACATATCCCCAAATAAAGAGACGCTTCATAATCATTGATGATAAAAGTGAGCCTAAATGTCATTATTTCTATAGCAGCTGAACTTTCATTCAAATGCAACAGAGAAGGGAGCGTTCAAACAATTTTTGTTTGCTGTATATGATAATGGTTAAGGCACGACGGGTTCTTCCCGTGCTAAGTTTCAGGCGTTTCGGCCTATCACTTGTTTCTATGGAAGTAGAATTTGGGCCAGTGATGCAGGGGCTCTAAGCACTGCTAGCGAAAGGAAAAACATGATCTCACTGCTGCACGAGTATGTCAATGTGTTTGCCTACTCCTAGCTGAAACATCAAATGAAGTTAAATATTAAGAAACTTTGATTTGTTTCCGCAGTCAGAATTGTGGAGAATACAAATACCTACAAGCGCAGAATGCAACCTGTGAAGAACATATGAATTGCTTGAGCAATAATATTGCATTTGAGATATCCCCACTCTCTTTCAGATTCATCTTACTTAGAAAACCTGTCTGGCATGACAACTGTCGGAGGCTTGATTATATTATGTTGCTCATTGTCTCTTGCATCAATTTGGCTCATCTTTTCATCAATCTGTCGCTTCTCACTCTTTTTCACCATTGGAACAATCTTTGCAGGTTAGTAAAACTCCAGTAACTTGATCCTGTGAAATATTGAGTTCTATATGATTATGAAGCATGTGCTGTTCTGCTATCCTGTACTGGTAGAGGCCTCTGCCTCCTCATATTCCAACTCTGCTGATAAAATGCATGAAATGAGCTTCTAATAATGAGTAATTTCACAACAAACTAAATACGATTCAGCTCTGATTAAAAAGTCTAACCTTTACAAATTTATTACTCCAAGCTGCCTGTTGAAAGCCTTGCCTGGCTCTCGGAGCTCTCGGAGCTAATTGAGCCTCACCAAGTTTTGGTATTGATTAGAAACCTGGATGTAAATAGATGGTCAGTGCTGCACCGAGAATTTGGTTAAATTTTTTTATCATAAAAAAATATTTAAGTTATGCAGTATTTTTTAAAAAGCAAGAAAAATCTGAAATCCAAGTTATTAATTTGAATTAGTTTAATAAACTCGATTAATTTAATAATATAATTTAAAAAACATATATTAATAATAAATAAAGTAAATAAAAAATAGCAATAATTAACTATAGAAAATAATACTCTAGAGGAGAATAAAGAAAATACAATTGAAGACTTATCATCACTCTTCTTTTGAGAACACCTCACAACCAAGAAGAGCTCATTAAAATGTTTCTAACTCCATAACGAATATTGCACAGCAACACCGAAAGAGGTAACACATGCTATCAGAGCAGCAACCCGAAGACCAAACCAAAATAAATTATCATAAAATGAGCATCACAAGCTTATATTTAATCAATTAATTTAGTTTAATTCAAAAACAAAATTTTTTTTAAAAAAAAGTTCAATTTAACAACGAATGACAAACAAAAAAAATTCCAAGATGACTCGTATTATTTTCAAAATTAGTGAAGATTCTATATAAAGCAAATAAAAAAAGAAGTATAATCTCTAATTAAATAAATATTGAAAGATAAAACTGAAAAACATGAGATTAAAAAAAAAAAAAGCAAGCAAACCTGGATAAATGTCTTAGACTTGGATTAATCTCCCGAACTTGTAACCCATGAAATCCTAAACCTAAACTCAATCAAAAAAGAAGTTTAGTTCCTAACTAATTCAATGTTGAATGATGAAATATATATATAAGTTTAAGAAATTTTTCAAAGTAAAAAAAAAATAGCAATAAAAAATGAGAATTAAATTTGATAGGTAAAAAATTGAAGAAGGATGAAATCGTAAAAAAAATAGATTTAAAAATTATCTCAAATAAAACAAATAAAAAAAATGAAGACCAAATATGATAGAAAAAAAAAAGATGGAGGATGAAATTGAAAAAAATATCTAATTTTATAAATTATTTCAAATAAAACAAATAGTAAACAAAAAAATAAAGACTAAATTTGAAGGAAAAATAAATTTAAAGGTTGCTTTGATAAATTAAAGGGTCAAATACAGAAATCAAGGAAGAGAGAGAAAAGAAGAAGAAAGAAAATTGTTGGCGCCAAACCGAAGGTTCGTTGGACATACTATCGCCCAAGGATGGTAGGGCCAACTAAACAATCTTAGTGTTGCCCTGTAAGTCATTGTTTGGTTGTCGAATGACCATGGCGCAAGCGCCTCCCACCTAACCATTTTTTTTAAAATAATATTTTATATTTATTAAAATATCATTTTGACCTTTAATAAACTTTACTATAACAAAAAAAAAAAACTAGGTTGAAAATACAAAAATTCCCTTGGATACCAGCTTAATACTTTTTTTTATTTGAATGATAATTAAGTCATTTTGTTGTGTTGAAGAAAAAAAAAAGATTACAAAGCCCTGAATTCCAGTTTAATATTTTTTTATTTTTAAATGTAATTAAGTCATTTTAATATTATGAAAAATCAATTTGTCCCGGTCAATCTAATAATGATCAATGAATCATGTAAAAAAGATCATATTACCCTTATCAGCTAGTTATTTGAGAATAGCAAAATGATTATTTCACTATCTCAATTCATAAATCCATGTCTTTGTCTATAATGAATGACCAAGCCTTTTAGTTTTTTCTTTAATGCTAACATACTTGTATTTTCCCCAATTAGACAGTTTCATGGTTCTAATAAGAGTATGTTATGGAATGTTAGGTGACAACATACCATCACCGAAAACACATAAATTCAATGTACAGATCTCATGGAATTGGATCGATGAGACTGATGAACAAAATTCCTTAGCATTGGAAAGCTTTATGTCCGTCTGGAATCCAAGTTTTAGTTGGAGTAAGAAATGAGGAAAATAATGAACAATGTAACTCCTATACTGTAGCAAATTATTAGGCTTGGAGATTCATTGGGCCTTCCTAGCCCGATATCCATTTTTGATACATTGCAGTTAGAAATCAAGTTATCCCAAGAAATTATATGCAATATATCATCCCAATAATACAAAACTTGCATAATGTGTTAGTAGGATCATGGGTGTTCTAATTAATGCATGTTAGAGGCGGAGCAAACACACACAATGTTTAATGTGGTTTGACAAATCACCTACATCCACTGAGCAATCAATATTATTAAAGATTAAATAAAAAATATAAATACACATCCATAGAAAAAGAGGATCATATACACTCAACTCAATCCCCATTCTTTCTCACACACACTGCTACCAGGCTATAGGGGCTACTACCCTTGGCAACCACTCTCTCTCCTCACATTTCTTTCTTGTTTTCTACTCATATTATTTCTCTTCATTAGCGCTTATTTATAGGCAAGATTAGCCAACAAATGGAAGAGCATTCCATCTCATTTTCCTCTTTCGATGACACTAATTCTTCCATTAAATTGGTGTGTTAGGTGAGTTGTTAATGGTGGACCTGTTTTCTCTCCATTATCCTAATAAACTACCATTTGAAGCCAAAGAGGCATTACACTTGTCTTCTATCCTTGAAGACCTTTCGAAGCTTCACACGACTTCAGTTCTTATCACCATGGCTAACTCTTGTTTGATCTAATTTATCATCACTCTGCTAACTCCCATTTAATTTGAGCTACCATCATTTAGTTAACTCTCACTTGATTTTAGTGTTCCATCTAGCCTATGCTTAATGTGTATTCTTAAGCATCATTTTGATTGTTTTTTTTCTTAACTTCCTAGTAGGATCTCTCCATCACCATTAAGTTTGATCTCCACTTTTGAGTGCAATAGTTATCATCCGAGTATTACAACATGATCATGAGCTCCCACTCTTCTAAGTGTCTACTCATTTAGGATTTTACGTCTGCCCTCTATTCCACCCTAGAAACCACGTTTTACGACTTCTTGAGTCTCTCACTCTTAGTTATAAAAGTACAACTAACTCTCCACCTTTAACCATTGGGGCAACCTATTAAAGGTTTATTTGCATATGTCTTTATACTCTAAGTATTATAGTGTGTCATTATGAGCCTACCACTCTAACAAAATTCAACTTGTTTCCAGAACTTGCATATGCCTTTTGCTCATACCTGGCAATCGTGTCTTAATGCTCCATAAGTCATCTATTTATTGTCAATAGAAAATTTTTTTTCTACCTCATTGATCTTTAACATGGGAGCAATATCCATGAAAATCAATTTAGCATTTGTCTTCATACTCATCATAACCATTTCATTGGATATCTATACATTTGTCCACTTATATTTTGTTGTAACATCGGTTATGGAGTGGTCTAAACTTGGGCTTATATTATGGCCCTCACACCTTCTCTCAAGGTGTCTTCACTCGTTGTCATGGGATGGTTGCAACCTCTTTTATTTAGAATGTCTCAAAATGGCTCCAAGATTATCTGCCACTGTGTGTACTTATAGGATAGATTGATGCCACTATTTATATAGAAAGATAGAGTTATGGTATGCTCTTTGCAATCCTCCATCTCGATTTTAATGTTTAAAGTTTATGCACTTTTCATCATCATGTTTGCACCCACTCACTCAAAATGCTTGACAATTTTATTTACATCAATTAGCTATTTGGTGTCTTTGCCTTTATCACAGGTGTTCGCACCCTCTCAATTAAGTGTCTATGTAATAACTCATCTTTCTATCCTTGTATCATCAAAAAAGTCTTCATTACTGTCTTTATCAATAACATAGAGTCTTTTCATTGATGTATTGTTATACAGCTTTAATACAGTCTCTACTCTTGAGCTTTATTAAGACCACTTCAACCTATTGCACTTCTTGTCTCATTACATCACCACGTTGGATTCTATAGGTACTCCTACATAATCTTCATATGCCCTTGTGTAATTTGTGTTCACTTGGTTTCTCTATATTCCTTGCTTATATTTGACATCAGCTCATCATGTCACAACACATATCCTAGTTAAAATAGGGTATCAATCTTTATCTCTATCTTGTTATATTTCTTTTCCATTATCAACGACTCTCTTTTATTCTACCCTTGAAAAATCACAATCATTGAATCCAGCTTTTCTAAATAAATCTTTTACTCCATCGGATCCTTGAACATGAGGAACCCAATTGTTCTTTTGTGTCGTCCTTTTACTGGTCTTCAATTATTTCATTACAAACTACCACATATATACAAATAGTATTGTGTGCATAATCCTTCAATTAAGCAAGTTTCTAAGAAAGATTAGAGGGGTCACACTTGTCCCATTTAAAACTCAATCTCCTTAATAGAACTTTTTAGACCATATTTATTGATCGTACTATTTTTCTATATATATAACCATTTGCTAGCTCTGTTGCAACTTTCCTTTACAAATGATCTGGAATATCTTAGTTATCTACCTTATTTCTCAGCATCTGATGAGACTACCAGTGCTTTAGATTTTTCAAGATTGGTCTTCATTATTTTCCACTCTACACCCCTAATCTTCCACATTCCACATGATCGAGTGTCTAGAGTATCCCACTTTTGCGTTTTCTTAAGGCAAATAAAATTCCCCACTTAGAAATTCAACATACATAATTGGGCTAACATGTATGACTTTTTCTTCTTCATCCTCTTTGACCATCACGATGACCTTTAGATGTCTTCTCATTAGGCAACCTCTCTTATTAAATCACTATTGCCTCTCTAGTCTAAGTCTCAATAATCAGACCATGCCATTACATATAGAACAATTAAATTAGCTGGAAATAAGTTTGAAATCATCCAAATCACATTCAAAATGACTAAGACTTGATTAAAACAATTATGTCCTGATGGATGGCCCAAATTCAATCACAAATCTGGTTGTATGTAGGATCACTCACATTGGATCCTATCCCTTAGCTCACGGATCGACTCTTAGCTTGGTTGTGGGATCTATTTTGTTGACATGTCAGCCAACTGGATGTTGACCGGTCGCTGGCATATATGTATATTGTGCATATTGATGTCATGATTATGAAGTGATGACACTATCCTTTATTCAGGGTCAACTATATAGGTCGGGTCAATTGGTCTTGAATCGGGCCATACAAGTCAAGTGTAGAAAACACATGAGTGCACGCGAGTCACGTCAATACGCGTGGGTAGCCTTCTTTTCGGTGCGTGTAGACGTGTATGGGCATGTTTGATGCCAGTTTTTTGCATTGTTTTAACCAGCATATTATTCTCGATCTTCTATTCACAATGTTATGCCCAAAAACATATTTAAACCACTTTGTTTTTTGGCATAGATCAAACACCATTATTCATCATACTCTGATACCAATTGTTGGTAGGATCGTGGGTGTTCTGATCAATGCTTGTTGGAGGCAGAGTAAGCACACATAATGTTTAATGTGGTTCGACAAATCGCTTATATCCATTGAGCAGTCAGTATTATTAGAGATTATATATATATATATATATATATATATAAAGGAGAAGGATCACATTCACTCAACTTAACTCAACTCCCATGCTCTTTAACACATATTGTTGCATAAGGCAGCGGAGGCTACTACCCTTGGTAGCCCCTCTCTCTTTACCTCCTCACGCTTCTCTCTTGTTTTCTACTCATATTGTTTCTCTTTATTGGTGCCTATTTATAGGCAAGATTGGCCAGGAAATGGAAAAGCATTCCAACTCATTTTCCTTTTTCGGTGGCACTAATTCTTCTACTGAATTAGTGTGTTAGGTGAGTTGTTAGAGGTGGACCTCTTTTCTCTCTATTATCCTAACACAATGCACTACATATTCGGAGTCTTTTGGCACCATATTAAGGTCTCTACCTTAATAGCCATATTAGTCAACAGTGTGTCCTATCCACCCTAGGTTGCAACCTTCTCATTAGAAACCATGAATAATATGGTACTTGTTACTTTAAGTAATGTTAAAAAAATATAAATCATAACTTAATATTTTATCTAACAACTTAAGTTTTTGAGTTGAAATAATATAAATATCTAAGTAGTTGAGAATCTCAATCTCATCACCTCATTAAATTAATAAAATTAACTACAATATAGTAGTGACTTTTTGAGATGAGATTGTTCTTTTAACGAGTTTAGAGCACCATTTTCTATAGCTACTTTTACGACCTCGAGTGACATTACATTAGACTATGTGTTGTTCACTCCTTGCAATGTTGTCGTACCTGAAGGCAACTTGATTTATTTCAACTTGTTTGATGCCATACTTGATGCATTACATTAGACTATGTGTTGTTCACTCCTAGCAATGTTGTCGTACCTGAAGGCAACTTGAATTATTTCAACCTGTTTGATGCCATACTTGATGCATTACATTAGACTATGTTTAATGATAAAAGGAAGGTAGGAATAGTACTATAGCAGCATTGGAGTTTGTTTTATCCAAATCAGTAGTTTCGTGTAGAAATCTTAAAATGAACCTGTTTAATTGTGTTTAAGCTTACCAAATGGAGAAACAGTTTCCTAAAAAAGAAAAATTCAAGGACATAATTTAACAAATTGGTAGCACGTGTTTCGAGCTTTATTTCACACCGCAGTTCCACTGTGTCTTTAAAATTTTTTTATTTTTTTAATTTTAAATTAATTTATTTTATATTTTTAAATTATTTTAATGTGCTGATATCATACTTTAATTTAAAAAAATCATTATTTCGATATATTTTCAAATAAAAGATACTTTGAAAAATAATCTCTACTATACTTTCAAATACGTCTTGGAAGTGTGGTAGTTATTGTTTTTAAAAGTATTTTTTACTCGGAAATGCATCAAAATAATTTTTTTTATTTTTTTAAAATTACTTTTAATATTAATATATTAAAACGATTTAAAAATATAAAAAAATATATATTAAAACACAATACCACAAATGAGATAAAAGGAATTTTTGGCACTTCATGTCCATAAATACATGGACTTGTTTGTGACAAGAATAATAAATGAAGGGGTGTGCGAACGATAAGGAATTACTTAGGTCATCAACGATGACAATACTTAATAAGTAATAAAAAAAAATATTAGTGCCCCGCCTGACCCGATTCACCCCAACCAGGAGTGGAGGCTCCGCTACCAAAAACCATCTCTGCTGGTCGCCACCGTTTCCCCTTTTTTAGCGGTCTGTCTACATAGATTGGATTGTGAGATTATGGGGAAAGCTTCAAGGGATAAAAGGGTATGGTCTACTTGAGTTTAGTTACAAGTTGATTTTGTCTTGCTAGTTATATACATTTGTCATTGGAGAAAACTAACAAGTGAATAAAATTTGTAGGATATATACTATAGAAAAGCAAAGGAAGAAGGTTGGCGTGCTCGAAGTGCCTTTAAGCTCATTCAGATAGATGAGGAATTCAATATTTTTGAAGGTGTGTTCATTGTTTTTACAGTACTTGTTTACGGGAAACAGTTTTAAGCCATTTTTTTTTTATTTTGTTGGCTCTTTTTTTGTTTGTAGGAGTGAAGCGTGTGGTGGATTTATGTGCTGCACCTGGTAGCTGGAGTCAGGTATGTATATTTGATTTGAATAATAGTTATGATAATACCATTAACCTTCTGGTTGTGCGCTAAAATCTACTTAAATTTAGGTGCTAAAGATGTTCATCATTAGCATGTTAGGGCTGTTAGCTGTTGATATGCCTTAACAGCAGGCCTTACATTTACCTTATATGTTGTTCTTCTTTGAATTTCCTGGCTAGCTTGTGATGTACACACTCCCCATCTGCAGGTTTTGAGCCGTAAACTATATTTACCAGCAAAACTTTCACCTGATTCAAGGTAGGTGATCTTTTAATTTATGTGTTTTCTTGCATTCATTATTATTTAATCTTTTTTTATTAAGTTAAAATTAAAATTATAACAGTAAGTTGTCTTTGTTTATAAGAACTTCATTTTCCCATACATGCATTAACATGATGGTAGCCTTCGTGTACTAAAGATTCTATTAAGTTCTTATTATATGTGGATGGAAGTAATGATCCTACTGGGGCCAGAAGTTCATTGTGTGTGTCGCCTTCAATCTGTTTTGATTCAGTATGGCATGTAAAACCCACTTCCAATTGGATGTGTTACAACTGTATTGTAGTTTTGATTACCGTATGTTTTTTCTTTGATAACTTGTCTAGATACAACTACTGAGGCATGTTTCTTAAGTTACAGAGTACTGACTTTGACTTCCATTTATTCCCTGCTCATGAATGCTTGTGATGGAATATGCTCAGTAGACACCCTCAAGTGGAAAAACCTTGTTAGAAACAAAAAATTTGTTTGTGGCTTTTATATACTTTGAAGTTTTATTCATTCTAAGCCTGTATTCTTGGGTTATTAACGTCTCTTGTGTGCACAATCTCATCATATATAATAAATATTGAAGCAGAAATAATTCTTGTTAAAAGAAAGAAATAAAGAAACAGAAAATCAAATTTGAAATTAATTCTTCCTGCTTTCTGCATTCCTATTGAAACAATAACTTTCTGCATCATGATTTGTAGGGATAATGATCTTCCTCTTATTGTGGCCATTGATTTGCAACCTATGGCTCCCATTGAAGGTGTTATCCAAGTCCAGGGTGATATTACCAATGCCCGAACTGCTGAAGTGGTGAGGATGGTTTTTAACCTCAAATTCTCCATCATGTTTATCTTATGTGGTAGAGTGATGGTGTTCGTGGCTTCCTCAGAATAATTCATTCTCATCATAAAGAAAAGCATGTCCAGAAGTTTTTTTTTCTAATTAAGCATTAGAAATTATCTTGGAATTCGTATTTCTGATTGTTAGCAAAAGTTGGTGGCAAACTCCATTTACTAATCTTGTAATTAGCATGTGGAGCTAATACCATGTTTCTCCATTGAAGAGAATTTTCTGAATGAATGCTTAGATGGGCATTGTAAATGCTAAAAGAAGTTGGGCATATCCACTACAAATGGAGTAGAATGGCCATTCTTTTCATATTTATTTTACAAGCCATCCTTAAGTAGATGGATCCATACATTTCTTTTCAACTTCCATCTATTGTTTCGGTCCCCTTCAGGTGAGTGCAGGAATGATTGTGCATGTAAATGTGCGTGTACATAACCATGGATGTGTCTGGCTTTCTATGTACATCACTGTACTTAATGTTTATTTTTGTTTCACACCAGATAGCTAATTCTTCAAAGGATCTTTACTGACTCTTTTACAGGTCATTAGACATTTTGATGGCAGCAAGGCTGACTTGGTTGTGTGTGATGGTGCCCCTGATGGTAAATAAACTTCTGGCCCTGCACTAACTTTGTATTGTATTATAATCCCCTTAGTCGCTAAATTATTGGTGATAAACTTCTTATAGTTTTTCAAATTAGTTTTATTTTGTGCTAATTTGTAGTTACCGGACTCCATGACATGGATGAATTTGTTCAGTCTCAACTCATTCTAGCGGTAAGAGCTGTTCTTGTTATGCCCATTTGTAGTTATTAAGGATGTCAAGAACCCTACAAAATCAAACCTTGATTTACATATGATCTTTTACAGTAAAGTGGCAACCCTTTATAAATATTCCAAATCATTTTGGGAAATCTCATATCTTTTAGTCCATATCTGATTTTAGTGTCAAGTACTAGATCTTTTACATGAAATAACTTGTATAAATTGGCCATTGGTTTTTGGGATCTGAATATATTAGTGAGCCATCTTAACCCTACTTGATTCAAGAGGTGATTTCACTCAACTCTTGAAAGTCAATGAGAAATCAGATGACAAGGAGCTAAAAGTTGGAAACTGTGAAGAATTTGGCATGCAATTAAGCAAAAACATGATAAAGCTTAATCATGAAGATATGTCAGTGTTCATAAAGCATGACATGGCTAGCACGGTGTCTTTTAAATTTACTTTGAAAGAATGTGCTTTATAATGATTGAACACTCAAAAGCGTTGGCCTATTGTCAGGCCAGTCAGCTTTGGTTTAAGAAATGTTTTCTGGTTTTGTAATTTTTAAGTTCACAAGTATCATAAACCTTTTTTTCCTTGTACTGCCACTGAAAGCCTATATGTTATTTGAACCTTAACCAGTCTGAACAGAACTGAGGACTATATTTTGTTTGATTCAGTTTTTCTTGATAGTTGCTACTAAGGGAACCCTCTGAGTTCTTAATTATCATAGAAATCAGTCAAAACCCAACCAATTTGCATCTCTGCAATTAAAATCCTCTTCGCTTTCTTCAGCTAAAAGTCTGTGGATAAAATAATGGAAAATTAAACTGTCTTGACTTGGCAGGTGCTTACAGTCGTAGGACAATAGAGTTCATTCAAGTGTTTCAAATCCTCATCATAACAGTTATTCTAACTCAACTGCTATCATTCATCAGCTTTTTTATCTCATTCTTTTGCTAATGTTCGGTCTGTTTGCACTGT
>Ga0325414_1005866_pt1 | contig 12989 bp, 7 predicted proteins | sample PopdelMetagenome_8_FD_206183 | JGI IMG/M metagenome (GOLD analysis project Ga0325414, IMG submission 206183) | Populus deltoides microbial communities from Bellville, Georgia, United States - Leaf-PdKOR-R3 | ecosystem: Host-associated > Plants > Phyllosphere > Phylloplane/Leaf | place: USA...
CCTAAAGCTACTTCCGAGCTTCTCATATTCAGGAGCAAGCTTCTTACAGTGCCCACACCTGTCACGTTCAGAATTACAATTATGTCCTCTATGATCCCGATAAAATTTATTAATAACTCATATCTATGGATCTTAAATACACTATTTTGAGTTTAACTAACGGTTAATCACATTAAAAAAATCTACGAATTAATCAAAATTAGGAACTCATAACAGATTTATGGATCAACGAATCACGATAGGCATAAAAGAAAAAAATGATTAATCTTAGCTCAATCAAAATTAGGATGGTTGAAAAGAGTAAGTAAAGAGCAGTCACCAAGGAGCGTAGAACTCAACGAGAGCACCTCTGTCTTGACCGACTTCCTTCTCGAAGTTATCTTCTGTTAACACGACGACATCGTCTGCTAAAGCTGATACAGCTAACAAAGCCAAGGTACCAAAGGCAAACCAGATCTGATGATACTTCTCCATTTTCTTCTTTCTTTTCCTTTTTTCTCTGCTTTCTAAATAAACAAAAATGAATTAGAAGAGAGAGTCGTATTTATATGCCACGACCTGCAGTAAAGTTTCAAGGTGTTTCAGGTATCGTTTTTTAAAATTATTTTTATTTAAAAATATATTAAAATAATATTTTTTTTATATTTAAAAAATTATTTTTTATATTAATAAATACTATTCAAAAACATAAAAATATAATTTTAAATTAAAAAAATAAAATTAGCAAGTTGTGGCAACTCCAAATAACTTATTAATCTCTATTTGTATCTATAGTTAGAATTTAAAATTTTAAAAAAAATTATATTTTAAAAATATTTTAATATTAAATATATATTTTTAATAAAAATAAACAACCACAACAGCAATAATGTAAAATGAGAAGTTGTCAGAGGAAAGGGCCCTGCTTTATTTACATTGTGTTCTGTCTGAGGTGGAGTGATTTGATTTGTTCAAATGATGAGCTGTATTTGTTTTTTCTAGTCTGTGACGTTTTTGTGATTACGTGGCAGGATATGAGAGGTGAAACCTGTGAAATACTGAAAATGGCTTTGCTTCAAGTGACGTTCAAAGTTCAAAGCCACCTACAAAACGAGTTTTTTTTTTTTTTCTCTCAAAAGATAATGCCGCGTTGAACCGAGAAGCTAATAAATAAACTTCGGATTAGATTAATAAATGTTTGCTGCATGCTGTAATGTAAAATATTTTTTAAAAAATATATATTAAAATAATCTTTTTAGATTTTTTACTTTTTATATCAATACATTAAAATAATAAAAAAATATTAAAAAACATCACTTTTAAAAAGGACATAAAAATAAAAGTCATCATACTCTCAAATAGAAATTTATATTCTTTGCTGCTATTAATTTTTTAAAATACAAACAAAATAATTGCTATTTTTTTTTTTGAAAATAAATTTAATATTGTGAGAGAATTTGAGTTGTGTTCACCTGATAAATAAGTTGAGGTTAGGATAACAAATGGTATAAGGATCACCAATGAGAAGTATTGTCCAAGTTTTAAACTCTTTGTTCAAGACAAGTAGTTCTAGACTCAAATCCTTATCCTAAAGATGGGTGAGCATGACATGGTTTTAGGAATACAATGGGTGAAAGGGTTAGGTAAACTGTGGACCAAAGTTTTTAAAGGAACTTAAAAAAATAATTGAATGATTGATTTTATAGATATAGAGTATAAATTTAGAAAATTAAGTAAGTGAAGAGATTCATAAATTTATTCAAAAAGTTATTTAAAGAGTTTGGAGCTATATTTTAAGAATCTAAAGGGTTATCTCCATAAAGGTTTCATAACCATCTAATTATACTTAAAGAAAACACTTCACCAATTAGTCCAAAGTCATACAAGTATCCATGTTACCAGAAAGACGAAATGAAAAAAGATTGTCAAGAAATTATTACAACTAGCTATCCTTAAACCCAATCAATTTCCTTTCTCTTCACTAGTATTATTGGTAAAAACATCATTGGATCTTGGCGGATGTGTATTGATTATAGAGCTCCAAATAAGAAAATTATTAAAGACAAGTTTCCGATTCTTATGGTTGAAGAACTCCTGAATGAGTTATATGGATAAGATTTTTTCTCAAAACTGGACCTGAGATCTGGATTTTACAAGATCATAATAAAGACTAAAAACATCCACAAGACTGCCTTTAGAACCTATGAAAGACATTATTCGTTTCTAGTAATGCCCTTTGGGCTTACCAATAATCCATGCTAAAATGGCCAAGACCCACTAATCTAAAATCACTTTGAGAGTTTTTGGGGTTGACAATGTGCTATAAAAGATTTATTAGAAACCACAAAACCATAACATGAACCTTAAATGGACTTCTAAATAAATGAGTTTTTTTCTAGGATGAGTCATCAGAATTGGCTTTTGATAACTTAAAGGTAATAATTTCTAGACCACTAGTTCTTGCACTACTAGATTTCACTTAGCCTTTTTAGTTGAGTGTGATGCCTCAGTGAAAAGAGTTGGGATTGTTTTAATGCAATAGGAAAAATTAATATCTTATTTGAAAAAAAAATTCAAGAGGAAAACGTTGTATCTCTTCACCTATAAAAATTAATTCTTAGCCCTAGTACCAGTTGTACATAAATGGAGGCCTTATTTATTAGGGAAACCATTTAAAATTAAGATAAATCAATAGAGCCTTAAGTTCCTTTAAGAATAGAAAATTGAAACTTCAACTTAACAAAAATGATTGTCTAAAATCATTGGTTATGACTTCTGTGTGGTATATAAATCTGGAAATCAAAATCTAATAGCAAATGCCCTATCCATAAAGGTTGAAAAGAAAAAAGAATTGTGGGCCATTACAACTCCTTTGGTCAGCTTAGTTGAAGAGCTAAAAGCAAGTTGCTTCGTGGATAAAGAAATTCAACGGGTGTCTCAACATATTGAAAAAGAGACAGTTGGTTTCCATAGGTATCATTTTAAGAATAGGCTTCTATTATACAAGGAAAAAATGTTTTTAAACAACCCTATAATGAGCTAAAAAGGAATTTTTTTTAAAAGGGGATGAATGCTAATATAAAAAATTATATAAAGCAGTGTGACATCTGTCAAAGAGCTAAAATGAACAACATTAAACCTTTTGTGCTACTATAACCTTTACCAACACTATAAAAACCTTTGATCTTAATTTTTATGGATTTTATTTAATGTCCACTTAAAATCAATCATTATTCTATAATTTTGGTGGTTATTGACATGTTGTCCAAATATGACCATTTTATTCTTGTAACCTACCCATACAATGTCACTAAAATAGCCAAATTATTATATGGGCTGCCAGAAAGTATTGTCATGGATAAAGATCCCACAATCACTAGTAAATTTTAGGGAGAGTTATTTAGGGTTCAAAGAGTCTAACTACACCTATCTTTGGCTTACCACCCCAAAAATGATGGCCAAACAGAAGTGACTAATAAAATCCTAGAAAGTTATCTTAGTGTTTTACAAATGAAAACCCTAAGGAGTGATCAAAATGGCTCACAATGGCTGAATGATGGCACAACACCAGTTATCACACGTCTCTAAAATCTACTCTATTTGAGGTAGTTTATGGTTATACCCCACCATGAATAATAAAATACATTCCAAGAATAATAGATAACAAAGCAATGGATACATATTTGAGAGATATTAGAAATAATACAAACACTCAAGGAAAATCTACACAAGGCACAAGCAAAACAGAAGCTTCAAGTGGATAAGAAAAGGAAATGAGAGAACTTATAAAAAGGAGATTGGGCTTATAATCTCAAGCTTCAACCATACGAACAATTAGGTTTGCATCAGAGAAAGAATTAGAAAATAGCATTTAGATATTATAGCCTATTCAAAATGCAATAAAAAAATAGATCAAGTAGCTTATCGATTGGAGTTACTTGAAGGGACACGAACCCATCCCACTTTCAATTTATTACTGTTGAATAAGAAAATCAGTTTGAAGAAAGAAGTAAAACCAAAGTTGTCCTTTTTTTATTAGAAAGAAAAACCCAACCTAAAGCCTATTGAGGTATTGGGAAGAAAAAAAACAAAGATATACATGAAAACTAAGAAAGAAATTTTGGTTATATGAGAGGGTCAAGGTTAAGAGGACGTGTTATGGGTGGAGGATTCATGGTTTAAAAAGGTTTACCCTCATCTTGATGGCAAGGTGTTTTAAAGGAGGGGGGAATTGTAATAAGATCTATAATGGATCTGCCTTAATAAAGAAGATCTAACTTCCATGGCTTTCATTTTCTATCTCTCTTATCCTTTTTTCCTTAAGGCAAATGATCATTGTCTTAGAAATTGATAGAAAAGAAAAGGGATGGCAACATGTATGATTATGATGCAACTTTGGTCTTATCAATCTCTATCAATGATTGAAATTCCATATGTCAAGACTATTTACCGCATAAACCAGATATTCTAAAAGCCTTGGAAACATTGTCATATAAGGCAAAACTACAATATATAATTAAAAGTAAAAAAACAACAACAGTGTATAAAAGGGAGAATTGGTTTTCTTTGATTCAATTTACAATTTCCTAAAAGATCTTATTTTAGTTTTAGTTTAAATTTGGAATTTGGTTTATGAACTCTATAAATTATTTAGCGGATAACTTATAAGACTATGGCATTTCTTAAAAATTGAGCATGGACCTTGGGAGGCCCGGTCACCTTAAATTGGTCACCAAACTAATTATTTTCATTTCAATTCAGTCCTTGAAGTCAAAGTCTCTTTCCAATAAAAGTTTTCAATTCATTCAATTACACCCTACAAAACTCATATTGTCTTTACAATTAGATTTAAACTCTTAATTATTATTATAGCATGTGAAGATAATGTGTTTGTAATAAGGGGAGTAATGTGTGGTATGAGCTTGAGTGAAGCTCTCATAACCTCTCTTTTTACCTTGTGACCTGTGGTATTTATATATACCATAAGTCATATAAGCTTACTTAGTGGAGAGGGAAAAAATAATAAGGAATATATGTTCTTCTAATAAGCTAAGTCATTGGTTGGTGTGCCACACTTTTAATTAATAGAAAGGTTGGTACTTGAGAGTAAGTTATTTTTATTAAAGATGGCAGGCCAAGAAAGTTGGTGCAAAATATGTAGTCATTGATGAAAAGGATGACTAAGTCATGCTTAGGGATGACTTTTGATATAAAGGTTAGCGAGAGAGGCCTAGTTGCAAGATTTGGTTACCCTAATATTAGAAAAGGTTTGGTTGGGCTTGTCCTGAGAAGCTTGAATTTGAAGGCAGTCTTGCTTGAATTTTATCCCCTGGTCCTTTATTATAACCTTCGACTAGGCTTAGCTAGGAGAGGTTAGGTTAGGTTGTCCAACCTACTTCTTCTCATTTTCTCTTTTTCTTTCCACTTGATTAAGGGTTTAACTAGTTCACTGGATGTTGGATGGCTTGATAAGATATTGAATTGGTTGACCGATTGTTGAAATTTTTTTTATGGAATGGTTATTACTAGATGATTGACTCATGCTATGCTGCGAACGCTACGAATCAAGTCAAATATTTCTTGAACGTTAAAAAATATTCAAATATTGCTAATATTTTTTTCCTAACAAAAAACAATTAAATCGTGTGAGGGTTTACCCGGTATAACCCAATTAACTTTACTAGTCCAAAAACAACTCATACAACCTATAAAAACAAATTTTGACTAAACAAAATTTGAAGATGATATCTTTTTTTAATATTAAAATAACAACATATTGGATTGACATTAGACAACCCGGGTTAACGTGTCAAATTCATGACCCATGTTATGTGACTATGATAACCCTATAGAAAGCAAATCAAAATAAATTATTAAGCCTAATTCTCAATCAACCCAATATTGAAGGATGAAATTAAAAATTAATTAATTAAAAAGGACCTAAAAAAACAACTTGAGTTAACATGTCAAACTTGCAACTCAGGTTATAAAACTGAGATAACCCCATGAAAAGCAAATTGAAACAAATTACAAATTTCAATCCCTAACCAACTCAATATTGAAGATGAGATTAAAAAAATAAACTAATTAAAAAATAACACCAAACAACCTGAGTCAATCCACCAAACTAGACTCGAGTCATCAGATTGGGATAACCTTATAGAAAAAAAATACATATATATCATGATTTAACCTTGTTTAACCTGTCAAATCCGCGACTTTGGTCCTGATACTGGAATAGCCCCATATAAAAAAATAAAAATAAATTACAAAGCTCGATTCTCAATCGTTTATGTCGGATCTAATGTTGAACGATGAAAATTGTAAAAATCTTAATTAAAAAAATGACATATAAAATAAGCCAAGTTAACCCGAGTTAACCGTTAAGCACTATTACGGAGTCATGAGACTATGATAACCTAATGAAAAATAAACTAAAAGAAATCATGAAGCATAATTCTCAATTATATATAATATTAATTGATGAAATTAGAAGAAAAAAAAGTCAATTAAAAAGAAGGGGAGAGAGAGGGAGAGAGAATGAGTCAATTAGGTTAAAAATAGATTATGAAACTCAGTTCTCAACCGACCTAATGTTAAATGATAATGAGATCAATATAACCTCTTAGAAAGAAAATAAAAAAATAACCTGATTTAACTAGAGTTAAAATGCTAAAACCCGTAATCTTGATCTTAAGACCAAGATATTTTCATAAAAAGCAAATCAAAATAGATTAGAAAACTCAATTCTAAATCGACTCAATGTTGAATGATAAAATTGAAAAAAAATCAATTAAATAAAAGATACAGAAAACAACCCGAGTTAACTCGGGTTAATCCGTTAAGCATTATTCTCGTGTCATGAGAGTAGGATAATCTAATGAAAAGTAAACAAAACAAATAATAAAGTTTAATTCTCAATCAAATCAATATTAAATAATTAAATTAGAAGAAAAAAATTAATTAAAAAAATTAAGAGAACTGGGTTAACCAGTAGAATCAGGTTAACTCGTCAAATCTGAGATTTGTGTCATGAGAGTGTGATAACTAAATAAATAAAAATTTAATATTTAAAAACTAAATTAAAAAAAATTAATTAAAAAAAAACAAAGCAAAAGGAAAATATAACTAAAAAGCATGCCTTTCACGGTGTGGATTTACACAGTGAAAAGCTGATGTAATCAGTGAATAAAAGGAATCTACACTTGATCATTCTTCACTGCCTTGTGAGAGTACCGAGAGAATCCGGAGATCAATGGCTTATGAGATGAAGGTAACGACAACGTTTTTGACCCAACCCGGTCAATTAATGATTTAACGGCCGTTTATCCATGATTAGAGGTGGAATTAGCAATAGGCAGGCAAGTGTGAAACTTCATCCTAAGCCCATATGTTTTTTATTTTTGTCCGGAAGCCCATGTGTTTGTTTGCAAATAATAATGTTCGAGAAACAAATCCATTCCTTCATTGATTTAATAACGATGTCAATCAGCCTCTATTTAACGAGCGAATAGTTTACTAATTACATGTCAATTTACCTATTTGAATTAGTATTGTATGCTATGAGAGTGAAGATTTCATACAAGGAGCCTTAGTTCAATATTGATGAAGTAAAAGCTGAAACCTAATAGCTGCAATCTTTTAAATTATTATATTTAATTAAAAAAGACTGGCTCCAGATTCATTACTCGTTCCTCTGAATTAAAAAAAAAAAAAAGCATAAAAGAAAAGCAAGAATTTTGTACGGGGAAAATTAGGAACGCACTTGAAACAGCGGTTCTTAAAATTCAAATTTTTTTTATTAATTTTTTTTAATAGTTTTAGATTCTTTTAATGTATTGATCATTTAAATTTTAAAAAATAAAAAATATATTATTTTAAAATAAAAAATATTTTAAATTAAAATCGATAAACAATCCATTCATTTCCAACCATGATTTTTTTAAAGCACAAATGACGATGTACGCATCGTCCTAGGAAAGCGTGCACATGACTTAAATGGCTTGAAGGGTGCATTCTAATATTCTATAAGTAGTTACACGTTAAAGCAGGCCCAACAACAGGCTCCTCTTTGCTTGTTCTTCAGACCCAGGGGAGCCTCAATCCTTGTTCACGTTAATTGGCTTACTTGAGTAATTACACGTTACACCACGTAGCTTTCTATTAGCGTTTATTGGAGAATAAATATCAGGTTGGACCAAAAAAAATTTGGTCCGTGAAAAATTTTTAGTATTATATTTACACTTGATATATCAATTCAAACTTAAAAACTCTTCACTTGAATTATTGCTTAGCTCCTGTTTTAAATTAAATAATTTGAAGATATTCCGACATCACCTTGTTGATTATGCATGATCAAAAGAAAAAAATTCAAGGGAAAAAAAAAAGAAATAGGCCATGTTAACTCCGTCGAATCCATGACTAGGGTTATGGACTTTACTAAGTCAAATTAATTTTTATTTTTTATTATATGATAAAAAATGTAAAAATAAATTTACCATCAAATACTGAAAAATAAAAATATCACTTTAAAAGATGAAATTGATTAAAAAAACACCAGTAAAACACTAAGTCTTACAATGAGTAAAGTATCACTTCATTGTAGACACATACTTGATGCATTGTGGACTTTTCTGTGCACTGGTTTTTTTTTTCCTCTTAACTTCACTATTTTAAGACAAAATTTAAGGCTAGTTTCAGTTAAATTGTTAAAGAATAAAAAAAATAAAAGACAAAGGGCAGAAGTGAAAAAGGTAAGTGAAATGGGTGGTGGTTTCAAAGTTTATGCAAAAAGGTTTATTTTCATCCTTTTACTTTCTAAATGATACCTTTTCAATCCTTAATTTTTTATGTGATTCAATTTTGATACAAAACTCATTTTTCTTTTCTTTTTTTTCAATCCTTAGTTATAGAGAGCAGATTAAAAGGTTTGTTGCATTCTAGGAAAAAAAGAGAAAGTTCTTACTGCCACCGATTATAATCATGAAAAAGAGCGATATTAATATCCACGAGTTCCATTTGACGAGAAAAATTTAACCTGAGTGTTATTTCACCTTAAAATTGCCTAAAAGATAATATCTAACCTTGGGAAATCTTTGGGTTTTAGGTTAATTCTTTATTTTTAAACCAATATTTTAGTTGTTTTAAGGCGTTAAGGAGTTTGTGTGGGTCTCTAGATTATTTTGTATGTGTTTTTGGATCAAAATGGTTAAAATATGAGTTTTTTCTGGTTGAAAAATATTAACCCAAAATTTTTAGTGATTTTAGGGTCGTTGAAAATAGGAGAGGCAAATGACAAGTAATCAAATTAAGTAGACGATGAGTAAAATTAAATAGGCAAGCATGCGGGCACTCTAGCCCTCACTTTAGGCCCAAAAACTAGTCCATTAGGCCCAGACTCTAGGGCTCCTTTTAAAGGGCTCTCTTTCAATTTGTTTTGATTTCATTCAAATAAAATCAAAATGAAAGAATTTATTTTTTCAAAAAATCATACATCAAAAGCTAATACAAATAGACAAACACGTTAAATTGATTGAGTAAAATGAAAAAAGAAAAACAATATTATGCAAGGCTGCATATATTAGACATATTATCTAAGAATAAATATTTTTATTTTATTTTTTAAAATAAATTTCATATATATAAAACATTAAAAAAAACTATAGATGAATCCAAATAATATTTTAAGAATCTAATACATACAAAAGAATATTTTTTTAAAAAATCTATTAAAACAGATGCTAAACAAGAAAAATAAAAAAAATCATAGAAGAGGGATATTAATTAAAATAAAAATTAGAAATTTATTTTTAAAAATACATACTAAAAAAAGGTATCAATTAAGACAAAAAAACCAATAAGAATAAAAAAATAAGAAAATGGTGGTGAGGGTCTAGGTGTTGCGGACACTTTTTAAATAAATAAAAAAAACAAATGACTTGTGTTACAAGCCCGACCAAGTTTAATAATTTGATTATATTTTAAATAAATGATAAAAAAAAAATAGACAATGATAGCAGACATGTAAGACTTTTATATAAAAAAGACCACGATAACTTGGAAAAAAAAAACCTTGAAAGTACAAAATTGGATAAAAATGAACAAAAAAAACAACCTGAATCAAGTCAAGTTAATGTGATAGAAATGTAACCTGGCTAATAAAAAGCGAGCCAACTCAAGTTAACTTGCAAGATATGTGACCCGAGTCATGAGACTAAGATAATCCGATAGAAAATAAATTGAAAAACACCACAAAATTAATCTTTTTTTGAAAAAAATATCGAATGATAAAATCAGAAAAGAAAAATGAGCCAAAAAATATTGACTCGTGTTAATTTTTCAAACTCATGACTTGGGTCATTAAACTGGAGCATCATAAATAAAAAAAAAACCATGAAGCTTAATCCCCAACAAATTAAGGCTGGAGGATGAAATTGAAAAAAAAATCAATTACACAAAATAATCTAACATAAAAAATTATAATTTAAAAAACGAGGGTGAAAGTAAAATAAAAAATAAATTAGAATGCAACCAAAAATTCTTGATTGAAGGGTTAAACTGAAAAGAAAAAAAATCAACAAAAGAGAGAAATCAAGAGAATGAGGAATAAATTGAAAAAAATAATACATCATAAAACTTGATTGGATGATGAAATTAAAAAAACAATAAAATCTTAATAAAAAAGGCCAAGGAAAAAAATTAGAATAAAACGAATAAGGATCAAATTGAAAAAACAAATATATGACAAATTGTATTTGAAATGCTAAATTAAAAATAGACAAAAATTTTATAAAAGAGCCAATAACAAAAATTAAAAATCAAAAGTTTAAGAACCAAATTGAGAGAGAAAAATATGACAAATTGTAATTGAAGAGTTAAATTAAAAATAGATAAAACTTTTATAAAGAGTCAGGAACAAAACCTATAAATTAAAAGAATAATGACTAAAATTAAAATATAAAAAAACAAAGAGTATATAGATGTGTTTTTTTGGGAAAAGAGATAAATGATGAAAAAAATGATCATCGGTGACAAACCACTTACACTTTGTTGTCACACATTGTATCAGGAGGAAGAGAATTTGGTGGCGCTTCCAACAACATGGCAGAATGGCATGTTTGTTCACCGGGAGGTATCACACACATTGTTCAAAGAGTGTGGGCATCTCCCACACACTAACTTGTACAGAGCACATGCTAACAACCTTTTGAATTAAAAAACCAATTATATGACGTAAAAAAATCAAAATGCCCTCCATGGATTTGAAAATAACAAAATAAACCTTTGTTAAATGTTGAAATATCCTTGGATACATGTATTATTTTTTCTTGATTCCAAGGCTAAAGACCTCTTTTTACTATATTTAAAAAAACAAAAACACATAAACACTCTCGGTCAACAACTTTAATTTTTTTACTTTAAGGGTATTGTAGTCATTTTATTTTTTAATTTTTTTAAAGATGCATAAACCCCCTACAATATTTTAATGACCAATGGGTCATGAGAAAATACCAAATTACCCTAATCCCAGGGCATATCATTTTTTCTTTGAAGGGCAATAAAATAATTTCATCTATTTTTTGATGTCTTAGTGTATAGTTATTTCGCCATATATTTTTAGTAGCGCTTAATTACTTTTATGGGACAGAAGGCACAAAAACAATGGAGACAAATATATATTTGGTTAAAAAAAAGAGTAAGTTTTTGTACTTTCAAAATAGAATGTATATAAATGATATATTTCCGGAGATAAAATTTATTATTTTTTATTTCTAAAATATCATTGTGATAAACTCTCAATTTTAAATTTGTCAAATTACGACATGTAATGATAAAAATAGTTATTATTGTAATTTTAAAACGCAACTCGAGGGTCGATCTAAGGAAAAGCCTGGGTCATGGGTCAGGTTGACCCGAGTAAATGTAAGGAAAAAATGGATATTATCATATTTTAAAAACTCAATTTAGGGATTTACCCGAAGCAAGGCTCGAGTCACGAATGAGTTAGGGTTGAAAAGTGATTATTATCATAGTTTTAAAATCGAACTTGGAGGTGAACCCGAGGTAATACCCGATCATATATATGGAAGGTCAACCCAATGATGATCCGGGTGAACATAAAAATAAAAGTGACTATTATTATAATTTTAAAACTCAATTCAAGAGTCAACCCAATGCAAAGTTCAGATTACAGGTGAAGAGGGCCAACCTAGTTAACCCAATTTTTTTTTAAAAAAATATCAAAGCAAACTTGTTTTGACACTTTTTTTTTCAAAAAAATCAACGGGTTTTTTACTTGTGTTTTATCTCGAGTCAACCCGGTTTTTTGACCGCGTCAAGTCGAGTAAATCCTTCCTTTATTTTTTTAACAAAAGTTGGATCAATCCAAGCCTCATGTAAGCCGAGTTCCATTTCAACCTCTCAGGTTAGTCATAGTTTTATAATTGGAGTTATTATACTATTATCAATTTCAACACTTAATATAAACTAAAGTAAAAAAATAATATCCAATTATTTTTTAAATATGTAAGTTTGATAGTAATGCATATTGTGGATAAAATAAATTTTTTATATTTTATTTTATTTTATCCACCACAACTAAATAAGATACAAAGAAAGTCATTTTTATTTTATACATCATTACTAAACACAATTTCATCTTTGTTTTTTTGTCTTGTCTTCCCTGTCTCAATTGTCTATATTTTTCTATTCCGAAATAGTAATCAAATGTTATCTTAGAGTCTTAACAATAATTTATGTGTTCTTGTATTTAGAGAGTGTTTAAAAATATAACAGTGATTGTTTTTTAATATATATTTTTTAAAAATATATATTAAAATAATATTATTTTTTTAAAAAAATATTTTTATATTAACGTACGAGAAAAAAATTAAAAAATTAATTTAAAAAATTTTAACTTTTATAAAACACAGTCAAGAAATAAATTGCTAGTATCATGATTGGGCCAAGCACCGTAGCCATGTAGGCGGGGAAGTGACCACACTTTCGAC
>Ga0325414_1005867_pt1 | contig 12987 bp, 7 predicted proteins | sample PopdelMetagenome_8_FD_206183 | JGI IMG/M metagenome (GOLD analysis project Ga0325414, IMG submission 206183) | Populus deltoides microbial communities from Bellville, Georgia, United States - Leaf-PdKOR-R3 | ecosystem: Host-associated > Plants > Phyllosphere > Phylloplane/Leaf | place: USA...
TACTTAATAATAATACTGATAATAAACGGTCTGACAGTTTAATGAAACATTAACATTATCTCATGTTCGAAGCGTGACATTTGTAGTTTCTTCATGTACTTGGTATAAACAACTTATAGTACATATAAATGCACCAATTCTTGCAATCAGCCATAATCTTAAATTTGGCTATCCTCTTAAGGTATTATTTGTTAAGGTTAACCGTTCACTCACCTCGGCCATTCACTTCGGATGTCATCAGCCAAAGCTAATCAACTGTTCGTCCCAATCATCCACTCGGATGCCATTAGCCGCAACTAATCATTTATTTATCCATTCATCCATTCGGATGCCATTAGCCGAAGCTAATCATTCATTTATCCCGGTCATCCCTTTGGATGCCATTAGTCGAAGCCAATCATTCATTTGTCCCAGTCAACCATTCAGATGTTATTAGCCGAAGTTAATCAATCGTTTGTCAACATTTAAGCATTTGGCAATCTGATATCTGTACTAACATAATACGGTAGCATTCATGATAAAGTATTTCATTAATTAATGTTATGATAAAGGAAGGTGAAAGTCACCTACCTGCTCAACATGTGGGTTGTTCTTGTCTTGACGATGGTCCGATCCTGACCGCACCACCTTTCAAATCTAAGTAAGTTTGGGGAAGGTTTAACAGTATTCTTTCTCTTCTCCTACTAGTTCTTCTTCTTCTTCTTCCTCTCAAGTTTTCTGGCTCCCTTTTCCTTTCCCTCTAGGCAAATGTCCAATCTTCTCTCAAGGTCTCAACTCTTCCTCACACGTTCACAAGGTACTCTCTGCTGGTTTAGTTTAGCTTTCTGTTGGGGAAGAGAAGAGCAACATGCAGCTGGACATGCAACTGCTGCAAACAGCTTTGGGAAGAGGAAGGGTCACCTTCTCTCTCCTTGTATTTATACTCCCCATTAACTGAGGTGGGGTGTTCGGGGTTGGTTTAGATGTGTTCTTATCCTTGTTTTGGCCTCTACAAAACCGGTTTTACCCCTCCCTCCCAGGTCCTTAAGACAGTCCAATTTGTTTTCCTATCCTTTTAATAAAATTGTATCGCTGCCGATTCAGAAATCGACAACGATGGTGGAGTCATCAATTATATATATATTGAATGTTTACAGTGTGTATGCTCTGTCAAATCATATTTATTCTTAACATCATAGTCATTGATTCTATGAATAAGATTTGAAAATCTTTTTAAATCTCAGGTGGCTACCTTTTCAGAGCATTTAATGTTTCATCTCTCAACCAAACCATACAAACTATACACCAACATAATGGCCTGACACTTCACCATACTGACAAGACCAAAAAGTTGATGTCTTATCCCAAGTGCAGGAATGTCGAAGTAATAAATAACCCAGCAAGACCAGGGTCGAAACACAAGGAGGTTAACTGTATAAACTACAAATAAAGAAATAGATAATAACAAAAAAGGAGTTAAAGAGAGCTTTGAGATGTAATATTGATATAAGGATTAAACAAGGATAAAATAATTGTCAAGGTTAGAGGATCCACTAATGGTATTTCAAATAAGTATAGTAAAAACTCTTTTTATTACTCAACTGGAAACCACACACAAAAGAGGTTCCAATCGGATTATAAATTGTTAACATGATTACATTAGTTATCTTATTCGAATAATGTAATACTTGTAAATGTTGTCAGGTATTCATGATTATAACTTATGTTAACAACAAATCAAGTTCCTTTCATAGCATAGGTGTCGGTTATACCATACGGTTGGGCTATGAAAGTGCCAAGTATTTGTTGTACCAAGGGTTATCCAACATAAATTTAGATTAACCATTTAACAAGCAAAGTATTAAAAGTGAACAAGATAACAAATACAAAACATGTTAGTATCAAACATTAAAGTCCATGTTGGGTTTATACTATATTTATTCTTACACCATTAGTGTAACATTTTCACCTTGACATAATAAACTTAGCTAAACATAATGAAAGAGAAAAACATAAATAAACAAGATAAGAACATAAATAAGATATAAGTTAACTAAGTAAAGGAAAGGAATTGAAAAGCATAAACAAGAGATTAATATATACAAAACTTAAGCATTACAAAAATATAAAGAGAAATAGCAAGAACATTATCTTGATCTGAAAACCAAGATGCCTCCTTTTATAGGCCAAAATTTGAAACTATTGATTTGATGACTAATTATTGAATGGTTGGCCACATCTTGACTTGGTGACAATCCTTATCTTCTTGTTTGAAAAAAAGGTCATTGCTAACATCACAATTTGAAAAGATAATCTTCATGAAAGTTTTGGGAAATTATCTCAGCTTTCCAACAAAACAAGAATCGAAGCATTTAGACTTCTAGAACTTGATATATGGGTTCAACCCTTAACAGTATCTGGGCTGCAGAACAGATTCCGACTTCTCCGTTGTTGCTACCATTTGAACTCGAAAATGGCACTTTTAAATCTTGGACTCTCATGAAAGTTTTAGGCCTATGTCTTAGCTTTCCATACATATAAACCAAACCTAAATCCAAGTTCTACAGCTTCAGTTATGATCTAATAACCGAATGGTGTTCCAGTTTGGACTGAACCAGCATCTCTTTTCTAAACTTAGCCCTCTCTTTGTCTTCTCAATTTCAGTAGTTAAACTCATCAATCAATCCTTTGATTTATGTGATAGGCCTGCAATTAAGATGAACTTTTACCATAAATTAAAGTTATCTTATATTATTAGATATATTATTATAAAACATGTTCTAGTTAAGGAGTTATTGATACTTCAAGTGTAAAATAATGATATAAAACCTTGATAAAAATGCACTTTTAAGCACTAATCACACCCCCCCAACCAGCTTATTACTAGTCCCTAGTAATCAAAATGTTAAAATAAAAAAACAATTTGCAAGTTCCACAAAGCAATGCATTCATCATTCAACTTCCATTAATCTACTCAAATAAACAAACTCTCATTAAATTTATATATCTGCTTCATATTTCTTAAATGAGATATTAATAAACCTTCATGTTATGCTCAATATATCAACACATAGTTATGAGGCTTTACTTGGAAGAAAACAAAATTTTGTTCTAATGTTTAAGGTTAACTTCTTTGGGTTGGGATTATTATCTTTCTTTTTTTTTTCTTTTTTAATATATATACATGTAACTTAAAACACAATGCATTTTTAACCCATGTAACGAGCTTTAGGTTAATGACTCCTAGACTAGTTGGTCTCAGGACATTAGGTGTTGAGACACCGCTTTGAGTTTAGTAACTTAGGTTGCGGATACTGATACGTAGATAGTGCAATATTTGATTTCCTTAAGCTTTTCTCCTTAACTTATGTAACAAGCACTAGGCCAATAGCTCCCAAGTTAGTTGACTTTAGGGTATTAAGTGTTAAAACACCCCTTCAAGCTTAATTGCTTAGGTCAGGGAGGCTACAAAACCAAACTTATTTACATTTTTATTATCATCAATATTATCAATTTTTTTTTGTTTTTTCTTTTTGCAAATTATATACTATCCATTTCCCTTAGTTGTTACCTTTAACAAAAAAACATAAATAATGTAATAATCCAATGTGCAACCCACAATCATATGTTAAAGTGTGTATGTGAAAATGAAGGTTTAAGAATACTTGTTAAATGAGTATATGAGCATAATCAAATGATAACAATGCGAGAGTTTGTAAACCTGAATATTTCATAAGAAGTATGTGATAGACCTTGTTATGAATATTGCAAATAACCATTGGAAAATATTTACCAAGATACGTCTCAAGAGTCAATAAAATTCTCCCTTACTCTGTCATCCTAGCAACAACAGTTTTGTCAAATGGTTTTAATAATAGCAAAAACAGTTAATTAGTAAGTTTTTTTTCTGTCAACTACTACCCTCTCCCCCCAACCAAAACAAGACATTGTCCTCAATGTCCTAAGGTAGAAAGATAGAGTATAGAAGACATCACCTAAAACAACGAACACTGACAAACCTAAAATACACTTAAATAAATATAAGAAATAACAAAACAAAATAATATGCTAATAATGAAACCAAAAGACACAAGGTTTCACAAACGAAGGCTCAAATCTAATCTAAGCTTTTTACAGCTTTCAATAGTTGATCAATTTTGCGACTTATGGAAGGATTAATTACAGGGATGAAAAATTGTAGTTGGTCAATTAATTATTCAGCAGTAGTAGCAGAGATTATGATTTATCGTGCTGAAGATTTTAGAAATTTATGTTCCACAGCTTGATCAAGAAAAGACAACAAATTATAATAAAAACCATTAACATTTAACAAACCTATAGGTTTATGGTGAATGTGCAGTTGGGCCCAAGAGAAAATATGAAAGATCTCTTCCAATGTGCCAAGACCACCTGGTAAGGCAGTGAAGGCATCAGCATGGTTAAACATTGCATTCATTCGATCAGACATTGTGGAGACCTGTAGGTCCTCTCCAATTGTTTTTCCAATAATGTCCCATTTTGCTAAAGCTTTGGGGACGACCCCCAAAACTTGACTGCCTCATAAAAATACAGCTATTGACACACCTCTTATTAACCCAAGGCTACCTCCCCTATACACTAAATGAATCTTTCTCTCAGCTAGTACCTGACCAAGATGATTTGCTGATTCTAAAAACTCTTTTTCTTTTCCAGGACTGGATCCACCGAAAACATAAATATTTCTTATGTGATGACTTAAGGAACCTGCCATTTCTGCACACTTCTATATCTGTTGAATGTATGGGTTAAGTAGAAATAAAGGGAAGGAAGAGAAGATTTTATAGATGAGAAATTAAAAATGCAATCATACCACCTATATGTAGGCCAGCTGGAGTCTCTCTCTCTCTCTCTCTCACTTTATTTTATTTTTTTGAAAAAGCATGTGTATGTACAAGTAGTTGTGATTGTAGCTCACATCTTCCATTGGTTTTACGTTCAAGAACCGTTTAAATGCCCTATATGAGTTGGGGATAGGCTTCCCATCCAGTTTTCTTAAAAACTGGCAAACATGGTCTTTTTTAGTCAGATTCCCAAGACTATGTCGAGCATGTTCTTTATGGAATTGTGGTCATAAATCATGAATTGCACGATGCACATCTCCATTAAGGTACGTCACAAGAGTTAATAGAAGATTATCTAAGGACTCTTTATGTTTTGAAATAAATCCTAACTTTTGAACATGGTAGGCCAATAAAATCCATATTGTAAGATTTTTGCAATCGTCTTTGTTGACGAGAAATGACCCCCACGTGCCTCAAAATGATAAAATTTAATGACACTACTTACCTCATTGTCAAGAATGCATCTTCGATATATTTGATTAGGACAATCTTTGAATAAGTAAGGGTCATCCCAATAAAAGTTCTTCACGTTGCTCAAAAACTTTCTTTTGTCTTGGCTATCCAAATGAGCTGGCAAAAATCCTGAAGCAAGAAAATTATCAATATTAGTAGACCAAGGTATTGAAGTAATAGAAAGTGAAGATTCATCAGGAAAGTAATCATCAATTGGTGTGATGTCAGACGTCGAATTTATTGTCAATTTTGACAAATGATTCGCAACAACATTTTCGGTGCCTTTTCCTTCCTCGATTTCTTCCTGTTTGAAAGTTTCAAAGATTTCAGAATCGTGATTGACTTTCTTTTATTTAGTCATGGCATGAGGAAATGAAAGTATTGATGGGGAATTAGTCTTTTATTTGCAATGTTCAGGTTTAACCCCTTCCTTACTCTCAAAGATTGACTCATCATCTTTCTCACAAGGTTCAAGAATGGGTTTTTCAATAACCTTATCACTATGGGGAGTAATGACTGATTAGACTTGATCTATATTGGTGGGGAATCAGTCTTTTCTTTGCAATGTTCAGGTTTAACCCTTTTCTTACCCTTAGAGATTGACTCATCATCTTTCTCACAAGGTTCAAGAATGGGTTTTTCAATAACCTTACCACTGTGGAGAGTAATGACTGATTGGACTTGATCCATGTGTTGGTTTCTGGAGCTACTTGAATTTGAATTGTATTGCCTTTTGGGATTTTGCTGTGGTTGAGATGAGAACTTACCTTTCTCCTGAAAACTGAAAGTAGATGTGAATTTTGCAAGAGTATCTTTAAAATCTGTCATGGTTTGAGCAAGTTGAGTGTTGATTGTCTCTTATTTTTTAATGAAAGCATGCAATGTCTCCTCAAGATTTATTCTAGGAGAGGGAACATAAAGAGGTGCATATCCATGAGAATTTTAAAAATTATAGTGTGCTTGTAATGGTGGCTGTGAAGTTTGTGCATTATTATTACTACTCTTTAAACTGAAATTTAAATAATTTCTCCAACCAGGGTTGTATGTTTATGAGTATGGATCATGATTTGGCCATTGGAAACTGTTTAAAGCATTGGCTTGTTCATGGGAACATTCCTTGAAAGAAGGCAAATTTAGACAATTATTAGTTGAATGTTCATTAGTTTCATAGATTTGACACACAATTTCTTGAACAGATTTTAATTGACCACTTTTTTTTAATTCTAGTGCCTCGACTTTTCTAGCTAAAGATGCAAATTTGGCTTGGAGGTCATGATCTTCCCTAAGGTTGTACATACCTCCACTAGATGTATGAGGTTGAGTTTTACCTGATGCCTCATAAATACCTATGGTGTCCTAATTTTAAGCATTTTCAGCTAGTAAGTCTAGGTACTACATTGTTTCATTAGGTTTTTATCTTCAAAAGTTTCATTGCACATCAATTCTACCATTTGTCTATCTTTAGGTGTTAACCCTTCACAAAAATATGAAACCAATCTCCATATTTTAAAACCATGATGAGGGTAAGTATTAAGCAAGTTTCGATACCTATCCCAACATTGATAAAATTTTTATCCTGGTTTTTGAGTGAGAGTAGTGATTTGTCTTTTGAAAGAGTTTGTTTTGTGAGACGAAAAAAACTTCTTTCATCACAAGCACGAATGGATCCTGACCTAAGATTTTGTAGCCATGTTTTAACTTTATCTTTTAATGAAAAAGGAAAAAGTTTTAATCTGATGGTATTCATGCTACAATTTAAGTCATTATAGGTGTTACAAACTTCTTCAAATTCTCTCAAATAAAAGTATGGATTTTCTAGATCTAAGCCATGAAAAGTAAGTAAAAGTTGAATAATGCCTAACTTAAAATTAAAATGAGATGCATCAGGAGGAAAAATTATACATGATCGTGCACTTGTTCTTGTAGGATTCATGTAGTCTCTAAGTTTTCTAACACAATTATTCTCATTATGAAGCGACTGATTATCCTCTTTGGCCATATTTTCTGAAAATAATGAGGATTTCCTAGAAAGTCTACCACTTAATGTACGTGTACAAACTCTCATACAAGTGCAGAAAGAAAGAAAAACAAGAAACAAAGAAATAAAATAGAAAAACAGTACAATTGAAAAAGAAATAAAATAAAATATATAATTTATAAAGTAACTGGTCTCCCCGGCAACGGCGCCAAAAACTTGACACGGCCAAAGAGTTGATGTCTTATCACAAGTGCAGGAATGTTGAAGTAATAAATAACTCCGCAAGACTAGGGTCGAACCATAAGGAGGTTAACTGTATAAACTACAAATAAAGAAATAGATAATAACATAAAAGGAGTTGAAGAGAGCTTCGAGATGTGATATTGATATAAGGATTAAACAAGAATAAAATAATTGTCAAGGTTAGAGGATCTTCTAATGGTATTTCAAACAAGTATAATATAAACTCTTTTTATTACCCAACTGGAAGCCACACGCAAAGGAGGTTCCAATCGGATTATAAATTGTTAACATGATTACATTAGTTATCTTATTCAAATAATGTAATACTTGTAAATGTTGTCAGGTATTCATGATTATAACTTATGTTAACAACAAATCAAGTTCCTTTCATAGCACAGGTGTCGGTTATACCATACGGTTGGGCTATGAAAGTGCCAACAAATGAAAGTGCCAAGTATTTGTTGTACCAAGGGTTATACAATATAAATTTAGATTAACTATTTAACAAGCAAAGTATTAAAAGTGAACAAGATAACAAATACAAAACATGTTAGTATCAAACATTAAAGTTCATGTTGGATTTATACTATACTTATTCTTACACCATTAGTGTAACCTTTCACCTTGACATAATAAACTTAGCTAAACATAATGAAAGAGAGAAACATAAATAAACAAGATAAGAACATAAATAAGATATAAGTTAACTAAGTAAAGGAAAGGAAATGAAAAGCATAAACAAAAGATTAATATAAACAAAACTTAAGCATTACAAAAATATAAAGAGAAAGAGCAAGAACATGATCTTGATCTGAAAACCAAGATGTCTAAAAGTATGGCAAATGCCTCCTTTTATAGTCCAAAATTCAGAACTATTGATTTGATGACTAATTGTTGAGTGGTTGGCCACATCTTGACTTTGTGACAATCCTTATCTTCTTGTCTGAACAAAACGTCATTGCTAACATCAGAATTTGAAAACATAATCATCATGAAAGTTCTGGAAAATTGTCTCAGCTTTCCAACAAAACAAGATAGGCATATTTGGACTTCTAGAACTCGAGATATGGGCTGAACACTGAACAATGTCTAGGCTGCAGAACAGATTCCAACTTCTCCGTTATTGCTACCATTTGAACTCGAAAATGACACTTTTAAATCTTGAACTCCTCATGAAAGTTTTAGGCCTATGTCTTAGCTTTTCATACATATAAACTAGACCTAAATCCAAGTTCTACAGCTCCAGTTATGATCCAATAACCGAATGGTGTTCCAGTTTGAACTGAACCAGCATCTCTTTTCTAAACTTAATCCTGTCTTTGTCTTCTCAATTTCAGTAGTTAAACTCATCAATCAATCCTTTGATTTATGTGATAAGTCTGCATTTAAGATAAACATTTACCACAAATTAAATGTATCTTATATTATTAGACATATTATTATAAAACATGCTCTAGTTAAGGAGTTATTAATACTTCAAGTGCAAAATGATGATATAAAACCTTGATAAAATGCACTTTTAAGTACTAATCACATACCCCGGTGTGGTTTTTTCTGGTCGATTGACACCACAGCGGCCTAAGCCCCACCCCAAAAATAGCTAACTCAGGTAATCTTGAGTTGTCAAAATCTGACAGTTCATGATGGTAACTTTGAATCAACGGTTGGGATCCATCCGGTTTGAATCAAGGGTCAATATTTGGCACCAGTAAAGACAAAATGTTCCTCTTCCCTAATAAATAGGTGTGGATTCCATGCCTTGAAAGGAAGCAATTGGAAGCCAAAGTCTTGAAGAAAAAAAAACATATCATCCCCTCTGTTTCTTTTTTTCTCTCTCCTTGCTCGCTTTCTCCCACTTTCTCTGCCATGCCTCTGTTGTTGTTGCTGCAACTAACCACACGTCGGTCTTCTCAGCACTGCCAGCTAGCCACAACCTACGTCAGGTAATGTTCTTCTTCCTTTGTGGCTGCAAAAATTACAACCATTTGCATGCAGAACGAGAACCTATTCTACATGCAAATGGAAGATTAATTAACATAGTTGCTGGGTCGAGCCGACAACCATATGGGTCATGGGCTAGACCCGTTCTAGCCCAGCCCAAACCAAAAAGAAAAAGAAAAGGAAAGCTTGTTGGGCCATCAGTCGACCCAACCTAACCTGGCTGGACCCATTCCAGCCCAGCCCATATGGTTGGTCAGGTCCAGCCCACTTCAAAAAAAAAAAAAGGGAGGCAAAGTCTGTTGGGCCACCTGTCGACCGAACCCAACCCGATTGGATCAAGCCCATTTAATAAATAAATAATATAATAATATTTAAAAAAGTTTTAATTTTTGAAAGGGCATTTTAAAAATATTTGTGGGTCCCATCACATGTTTTTCCAACAATTTTGTATAATATTGGGTTCCTCTGAAACTTCTAAATAAATTAAAAACAAAATTCTATTTACAAAAAAAATTCATGCATGCGGCCAAATTCTAGAAGTTTTCCAAGCATATCTTCATAAAAAAAACAAAAAAAAAATTGTATTTTTCTCATGTTTTAAAATGTAAAATGGATATCATAACCAGTTTATAATTATCCATTAAGGTTTGGCCAAAATATCAAAAATCCTTCACTAATGATTTTGTTCACTTTATATAAAGTGTTAGGATTTAGCTATAGATTTTAGTATATACCCTCAAATATTAAAAATACAAAAAAAAAAAGTAAATGTGATGCTAAAAGCCCTTAGAACGGTTAAGATTTAAACTGAATGAGGTAAAGACTTCCTCATAAAGGGAGATGTGCCTTAAACTTTAGACAAGATTAACGAACAAGAACACAACTTAGAATAACAATCAAACAATAATGCATTTTACCTTAGGTATGGTGCACTAGGGGTGATGTATCTTTTCATTGTACAACCAGTCTTTTACCCAAACTCTTGCAGATTATAGGTTTCCTAGTAACCATAATACTAGGTGGCGACTCCATAACTCATAATCATAGTTTTATTATTATCCTCAAACCGTTTTTTTAACTCACACATCTTAGGATACAAACCCGTCATCTCCGATGCCGCGTGCACTGCGACTTTAAGCATGTAGCACATAAATCAATAGAAGAAAAATAGATGTGAGTGAAGGTACTTTTTATTTTCAACGACTCTAATTAATGTTCAATCTTAACAGACTATTGACCAGAAATATTTAAGAGCAATGCTTTGATATAATAAAAATCTCATAATTATAACAACTTTATAATTTTTTTTGTGAAGTATTTTTGTCCCAAAAACTTTATATTTATAATAGATTCATTAATCAAACATCAATACATATTAAAGATAAAGGATGCTTTTAATAATAATAATAATAATAATAATAATGTTTTTTGTTATAATAGTAGCTTAGTAAAAGAATCTGTAAGATTATCTTCAGTTAATATTTGCTCTATTTTTACATCTTTATTTTATGATTTTTTAATCAAATGAAACAGTCTAAGTACATGTTCAGATCATTAGTAAGACCTCCTTGACTCCTTGGCTTATGCAATAGCTTTGGTATTATCAGAGTATAGAGATACTAGATCAATAATGCTAGGAACCATACCTAGTTCATAAAGAGTTTTTTTATGGGAGAGATAAGGTTAGGGATTTTATATGGGAGAGACAAGGATTGGTTTTTTGTATGGTGGGTCAATTATCTTCAATTCACTTATCTATTTATAACTCGTAAATTTATCATACTTTTTATAGTTACTTGGTTCCCGAGTAACTCAATTTTATTTTTGCCTTTCATTTCTCTTATTTTATAACTTTCGTTATTTTCCTTTCTTAATTACTTGGTCTCAAGCAACTTCATTTTATCTTAATCTCTCATTTTTCTTGTTTTGCATTTTAAATCCTTGTCCATTTTCCTAAATGTTAATAAGCTAAGGGTGACTTTTTCCATAAATGTTTTTTATTTATTGGTTAACAATTTATGGAGTCCAAAATATAATAATAATAATAATAATAATAATAATTTTATATTATTTTTAAATAAAAAATGTCTTTTTTAAGAAATGGAAGTTAATATTGGTTACAAATAAAAATCAAAAGATGCAATTTAATTTATCATATAAAAAAGGAAAAGAAATGTAAATAAGAAAAAAACAATCCTACATAAAATTATATTATCTCTCTTCTTTTTATTTATTTATTTTTTAAATAATATTTCATAATTCCATATAAAATTTTTAGACTTTTTTATTTTAATTAATGTGTATATTTAAGCTAATTTATATATATCTCAATTAATTTATGAAGTCTAAAATTAAAATTAACGGTTTTATAAATCTTTAATTTAATTTTGTAGCAAACTCATAATATATATATATATATATATATATATATATATATATATATATATATTACTAATTAAGTTACACCTCTTTCACGTTTTTTTTTAAAAAAAAAGTCAGGCGTTTCTGTTGTGTGTTTCACGTTTCACGTATATTAACTTTCATTTTCTCTGTGTATAATAACCTAACCTAGAACTTGAAGGAACGAAAACAAAAGAAATATGGATGTTGAAGACCCACAAAAATTAGCAACAGAAAAAACTCCAAACCCTAACACCGAAGACGATCTAGAAGAAGGAGAGATCGTTGCGGGAGGAGATGACGACTCGTCGTTAAAGAAATCAGTTTCTTTACCATACCAGCCTCACCCACTTGAACATCAATGGACTTTCTGGTTCGATAATCCATCTGCCAAATCCAAACAAGCCAGTTGGGGTAGCAGCCTGCGCTCCATCTTCACTTTTTCTACTATTGAGGAGTTTTGGAGGTTGCGCCTTTTTTCCTTTGTGTGGTTCTTGATTTTCTTGCCTTGTTTTCTTGATCTTTGATGGGAAATTGCCTTTGTTTTTTCTTAAGAATAATTGATCTTTTTTTTGGGTTTTACAAGAAATCGGTGATGCAAGCAATAGATCTGGAATGTCACGTATACCTAGAGAAATTTGCTATGCTTTTAATGTTGATTGCGTCAATTATGCACGTCGTTATTGCTTTCTTTGTGATTAATGTGAAGGTTTTTTTATGAAATATTTTTCTGTGTAATTGTAGTAAACTCATGTTACTATAGAAAGTTGTTATCTTTTGTTGTTGGCTTCTTACGTCTTTGGTTAAAGTCGGCAGCTTGAATTGTGATTTTTTATTTTCTTTGTGAATGAGTACTATCAGTTTCTTCAGTGATATAATGGAAATTAGTTTTGATTAATGCGTTGACAATATATAATGTGTGGTTCATTCAGTGTTTACAACAATATACATCACCCGAGCAAGCTGGCTGTTGGAGCAGACTTCCATTGCTTCAAAGATAAAATTGAGCCAAAATGGGAGGACCCTATTTGTGCTAATGGAGGGAAGTGGAGTGTAACTCTTAGTAAAGGAAAATCTGATACTTTTTGGTTGAATACGGTATGTTTCAATGTT
>Ga0325414_1005868_pt1 | contig 12986 bp, 8 predicted proteins | sample PopdelMetagenome_8_FD_206183 | JGI IMG/M metagenome (GOLD analysis project Ga0325414, IMG submission 206183) | Populus deltoides microbial communities from Bellville, Georgia, United States - Leaf-PdKOR-R3 | ecosystem: Host-associated > Plants > Phyllosphere > Phylloplane/Leaf | place: USA...
TTTTATGTAAATAAATTAAATAACATTACTTACTAGTCTACTATATTTATAACTTTTGAGAAATAAGTGTTACATAACATACCTATAAGAATGAAAGATCATGGCATAAAATCATTATAGATGGAGTACGTGAATAAAATTAATTAAAATATACTATCCATGCCTTGTTTTCTCTTTGTTATAACCATTGATGGGGGAAAAAATAGGCCAACTAAACCTAGTAATAAGAAAAGAAAAAAGAGAAAGGAAGGAGAGAAAGAGAAAGGAAGGGCTTAACCAAGCCCAATAAAAAAAATAAGTGAAAAGAAAGAAAGAAAAAAGTGAAAGAAGAAGGGCCTAACCAAATCCAAGAAGAATAAGAGAGGGGGGAAAAGAGAGAGAGAGAGAGAGAGAGAGAGAGAGAGAGAGAGAGAGAGGGCCCAACCCAACCCAATGAGAAGGAGAGAAGGAGAAGAAGGAAAAAAAAAAGGAGAGGAGAGGAGAGAGAAGGGAGGCCCAACCTAACTCAACAAAGTTCAGCATATTTGAGCCTAAAAAGAAAGAGATAAAAGAGAGAAGAAAAAAGAAAGAAGGAGAAGAGAGAAAAGAAGGGCCCAATTAAGACCAAGAAGAATGAGAGAAAAAATAATAAAGTTTTAACTGATACTAACAAGGCTCGACCCAATCGATCCCAAAGTGTAAAAAAGAATAAAAAAAGAAAAAAAAAAGGAAAGAATGTGTAGAAATTAATGGAGAGAATGAAAGGAAAAAAGAAAAGAAAAGAAAAAACAGGTTACTATAGCATCACTAAAGCTACTCTGCCAAAACATCCTAGACCACGAAGAGCACCTTGCTGATAAAAATCCAATGACACCATGGAAAACCATCATCAAAGGTTAGAAGGACTTGCATGTATCACCTAAAGGAGCAAGCTTAAACACACTTCAATATATGGTTTACATATGTTAGACACACTTTTTTTTTAGTTTCTATTTCAATCATTGATTCTTTAAAAACCTTTTATTCTAGTCCTCAACTCAGCCAAACGTAGCCCAATAAAGAAGAGGAGAGGAAAAGGAAGATTAAAATTTCCCAAATAGGCTTAACAACACCCACCAAGAAAAGTGAGGGAGAAAATGAAAAAAAAAAAGAGAAAGAGAGAGAAAGGTGGCCAACCCAAATAAGCAAGCACACTATTCTTTTTGTGTTGTTAAATCTCATATTAGACATGACACGAGGGTCAAGGCACTCTCAGTATATTGCCATCGTCCTGATTTCTCCACTCTATAAGTTATTAGTGTGAGTACACACCTGAATTCCATGTTTTACAAGTTATCAGTGAGGCATCTGTTTAAATGTCTTATTTCATAGAGTGGGACTCTATGTGAAAAATTCATTTCATAGGTTATATACGGTGATGATCATAATAAGGCAATTATTTTTCATGACTACCCTTACAAGTAGGATACACAATATGTCTATAACCCTACTCTCTATAAGAAAGATACATGAGATTTAAAGGTATATAAATACCAAAGACCATTATATATGGAAGAACAATAAATACATACATAGACCACAACATACATTCTTGTATAATTTTTTTTCAATTTCTATACATTATTTTTCTCTTATGCTTTACTAACTTAGACGTTGAAGGATTCCTTGTTCTGCAAAGAGAACTTATTTTGCAGGAAAATGTATATTATCAACCCAAGCCCAATTAAAAAAAAAGTCTTCAAAATTCATTAAACATCCATGAAAAGACCTAAATTCATTTAAAGTTTTTCTTACTTTGTCAAGTAGTTATCTCCTTAATGGCAATTTTTAAATGCAAGTTAAAGAAGTAAAGCATTTTCCAATTAAACTAATAATGGGTAATATCTAAAGGATTCATTTATATGTGGCTTAAGAAAATTATATATATTATAAAGTAATTACTTATTAAGTGGAGTGGGAGTAATAACTAGTACAAGAAAAACTAAAAAGTGTGGAGAAAAAATTGTGCACTCACACTCAAAACACTATGGCTTGCAATAATATTCTCTTTGTTTTTTATCCTTATGTATTTTTCTAGTCCTATCACCAAACTTTTTTTATATAATTATATCCTTCTATATTGTGTTGGTTGAGAATTAAGCTTCATAATATATTTTGATTTTTTTTGTTATGAGATTCTCACTACTTTAAAAAGACATCCTAACATTATGTTAAAGCTTGATATGGTAAAATAGAGTTTAATTTTATTGCTTATAAAAAATTGATACTTAGGGAACTACATTGACATTGAAGAAAAAATGAAGGCTATTTTTTTAATTTTTTGTCTCTTTAGTTTGAAACTTTTATATTTTGGTCCAAAAATTTATTTTGTTCACATTTCAATATCAAATTTAAGAGATTAGATAGAAAGTCACTAGCAAAAGAGGAATGAGAGGGAGAGTTGTTGGTAGTCTGTTTTTTGACAACCAACAAAACTAATCGTGGTGTTAATGAGTTTTATTTGACAAGAAGAATTCCATTAAGATGTTTTGACCTCTTAAATTGCCAGAAAAGATGAATCGGGACTCGGGAATGTTTTGTCTTTCAAGTTTATTTTTCACTTTTTGATCGATTAAAGATTGTTTCGATATTAGATATGAGTTTATTGAGGTTTATGAATTTTTTTTTAATTTTCAAGTTTAAAATTAAAGAGGTTGAAAATGGTTTTTTGTATGGAAAGACATAGAGCCCAATGGATGAAGAAAAATCAGTGGATGCATGTCGTCTACCTATTTGAGAATTAGAAAGAGCTTCTGAGCTGTGGCATCCACCTAGATGCCAAAGCAGTTGCAGTATTCTCGTCATCCTTGCTTTGCACTAGCCAGTAACATTAATCTTGAAACGAGTACCAGGCCCCATTGCCTTCATTAACTTGCGAAGGAATTGCATGGCGTTCTGTACATAGTCAATGTATACGTTCTGCTAACATTCAGGGATCTTGTGATACACTTGCATTAAATTTGTACAATCAAGCTTGGACAAGAGTATATATTTCAGCTATGAGGTCAAGATCTTAGTACAATATTTTAACATAAAAAGGAAACAAACAATTAATTGGAGAAAAGATGGAGCTGAAAGCTACAAACCTGTTCTCCAACAACTAGAGTTCGAAAATTGAGGTCCTGAAAATTGCAGTCATGTGAGAGAACATCCTCCAATAATTGTACTTCGCTTCTGGGATTGAAGGCAAGGAATAATTAGCTTTCGGATAAGGATGCCAATATCATTAGCAGCGAAATCCGATGATAAACCAGGAGCATTATAACTGCACCACACTAATTTCCTTTGGTCCTTTTGCACTTTGCTGCAACGTTTAGTTGCCTTTGTGTTGCTAATGATAGTTGAGGAAAGGTGGACTTGGGGATAGGAGAATGGACATTACTGTTGACTACTGGGTTGTTCAAATACCTTCGCATTAACATTATTTGGTTGGACTAATGGCAATTTGTGATTGGGGTTTTTTCTCAAACTCATGCAGGCAGGCTCCTAGACAATAATGACTCATTGATGCCATGGCTCAGTGTAAGAGTGGAAATATCATTTTAACTTAATCGTTTGATGGAGGGTCTAGGCATCCAGCATGCAGAATTTCAAGACTTTTAGTGAGGCAAAGGAGCCGATATTCCTTTGTTTTTGACATGAGAAAATAGGTGTGAAAGCTAATGCAAATGGAGAGAGTCAAGACTAGCATGTATGATCATGTGTACTTCTAGGGCTCGTTTGGTCATGAGCATGCGTGATGGGGCAAGTCTGACTGGCCCAATGACGGAGGTGGAGCTTAAATTTAGACATGAGACGAAATTAAAATTGCTTTTTATCATCTTCCACATGCACTTCAAACATTATAAGTATAGTTACTCTGCCTTGTTCTATATACCAAAAGCAATTACTCAACTTCTTGCATGTGTATTGGGGGACTAGATGTTGGTCAGAATCTCTTATTACAACTTGTGAAACCACATATGAAAAAAAAAAAAAACACCATCCATCTTTCAGTGAAACACTACTGAGGCCTGAACATCTGATACTAGGAAAAAAAGCTGGCAGCCATTTGATTTAAACTAGGTCCAGGAGTTGTCAAGCCCATAGGGATTTAATTGCTGGGCTTAGTTTCACTTTGACTTGGCCTATGTTGCATCAATTAGGCGATTTTACCTTTGACAAATAACAAATATGCTTACGCAAAGCTTCCGGCTACAAGGAACGACTACAATTTCAACCAAACTTTGCATTCGATTTCGAATAGGTGATTTTTTTAGATGATTCTCTGTTGATAGATCAATAGATAGAGTATAAATATTGGTAAATTTAACTAAATTTAACTATATATATATATATATATATAGTAATCTAATTTTGACTTTTTAAAAAAATATTTTTCCAAAAAATTCTAAAACATGTGAAAAACATCAAAAATTCCAAAAAAAAAATAGTATTTTCAGACATTCACACACAATTTTGCAATTTTAAATTTATTTTCTTTTGTTAATGTCTTTTAAAAAAATCAAAATTCAAATTAATATGTTTTCAATGCATTCGCATCCATTTCTTCGTGAATTCTTTTCTTATCAAATTAATATTAATGTTGTTTTTTAAAAATATCGAAATACAAAAAAAAAGGTGAAAAAAGTCTTATGCCATAAATAGAGGAGAAGAAAAAAGAGAAATGAGGGTTGAAAATTTGGAGAGAGAAAAAGCCTTCCCACCACACTTCATGTCTTCAACTAAAAAACCCTAACTTCATATTTCCTACCAAAAACCCTAGCCACCATAAGATTTTGGGAGAAAGTGAGCTCAAATTTAAAAAAGAAACCACACAAAAAAACCTTAGCATCTTCTCTTCCACCAATAACCCAAAACCAAACCAAGAAACCTAACCACCCCTCCACCTCCTTCACTGAATTCCGATCACCTACACCACCATTCCAACCACCAAAATCTTCCCCACAACATCCATGGCAATATAGAAACTCGTGGTAGCCATAAATCCAAGAGAAAACACCTAAAAAAAGAAGAAAAATAAAGCTGCCAGTAGAAAAGATAACAAGCCAACTGAAAACTTTCCAGCCATGAATCTCTCTCGCTGGAGGGAGATGAGCAACACCTCCACTACCAGGAGAACTATAAGGAAGTGGTGCGGCGTGCAGATATACCACTCTCCCCTCTAGTAAGCTCAACAATGCCTTGCAAGGTAGGCTGTCAAGAAAAAAAAAAAACATCGATGACAAAAAAAAGATGAACTTTGAACGACTGGATATCTCTCAATGGATGGAGGTGATGTACACCTCCACACCACCATTGGAAAAAAAAAAAATACTAAGTGGTTCTTCTTATGGACTAGGCCACTCTCTTCCATTACCTACAGTTTAGCCAAATTAAGCGACGTAATCTAAGCCGCCATAACCAAATTTTCTAGCACTATTTTATAACTTTCACCTACTATTTCAGCCTCTTCTGATCCATCTTGTCCACTCTAAAAAGTTAATTTTAAACCCTAAATATATTATGAATGATTATTGTGGTTTGTGATTGATTTGGATGAATATTGTAATAAAAGTTTTGTGTTTGAACAATGTTGAGATTGATTGCGTATGTTTGTAGACATTTGAATTTTTGCATGTTCAATTTCTCAACATGATGTGTTTTATGATGATATTTTGGGATTAATTCATGTATATGAAATTAATTTTGTGTTGGAATAATCTTAGGTTTGTGATTTTATTTTAGGGATAAAATTTTAGAAGTAACATATATTTTCAAACTCCTGAGTTTTGGTCATGATTTTATTATTCGTGGGTTAACATAGGATAGATAACCCTTTAATAGTATTTATCCTTAGAATTTGACCCAAAAATGATAATGAAATTATATAAAATATATATTTTCTATTCTAAATTTTGGTTGTAGTTTTATTGTTCATGAATTGTCATAGGATAAATAAACCTTTAATGGGATTTATCCTAAGAAGTTGACCCGAAAGTGATACTACATGACACACTAAATTTTAATTATGGTTTTATTATTCATGGATCAACATAGGATAAATAACCCCTTAATGTCTTAGAAGTTGACTTAAAAGCGATAATAAAATCATTTTGGAAAATATATTTTCTATATATAAATTTTTATCATAATTTTATTATCCATGGACTATCATATGATAAATAACCCCTTAATGAGATTAATCATTAAAAGTTTACCTAAAAGCGATAATAAAATTATTTCAAAAAATATATTTTCAATACATAAATTTTGATTGTAATTTTATTATCCATTGAGCAACATAGGATAGATAACCCTTTAATTGGATTTATCCTTAGAAATGACCTAAAAGTGATAATAAAATTATTTGTTAAAAAATATTTTTCAAGGCATATTAGACACTTCTTTTCATTAAAAACAAACAACAATGCAGCTTATATTAGATAGGATGTATAAGGTAATGTTTATTTTTTCTATTACATAATTAGCTCCTTATCCAAAACCTCTGAAAGATCACTCAAGGTTCTTAATTACCATAAAATTAGTTGGAAACTTCTTTTCCATTTTTACCCCTTCTCATACCAATAACTTGTCTCGGTGTTAGGTGACGATAATATAAATACACATAGAACATTTATATTTCTTTTAAAATACAATATAATATATGCATATCTTATTATTCACACACACACACACACACCCCTTAAATATTTATATTACTACTTCATTTTATGTTAAATAATAAATAATACTCAAATAAATACAAACGTTTAGATAATGTATAAATATCTAAGTTTTGTACCTGTTGGATAATAAATAAGGTATGGATACAATAAAACCCAATATGTGGATATACATTGTTATCCTCGTATACAAAGGGCTCTTGTTTCTGTAAATGTTGAAAATAATAGATTTTTTTTTTCTAATAGATTCACTTGGGCTTTTATTATACTATTGTTGGAAAAAATGTATAAGGTGGCCTATATTATATTAAATTTTGTTGATTGGAAGGAAAATATTCATTTTGCATTGGGGTGTGTGGATTTGAATTTGGCCTTACATGTGGATGAATCACTCATAGGAAATGTTTAGGAAAAGACTAATTATGAGTGGGGGGGGTGATCTAATCGCTTAACTTTAATTATCATAAAATCTTGCATAAGTAAGAGTATTAGGGGTTTCATCTCTCAATGTTCCAAGACAAAAGATTTCCTGAAGGTCATAAAGGAACAATTTGATTATTGTTAGAAGACATTAAAAACTTAATAAAGAGGCTTTCAGAGATGTTATTTGACTATAATACGAGTGTTCACGAACACATTATGAAAACTAGGGACATTATTGCTCAATTGAAGTTCTTAGAGCTTGAGATTTCTATGTCATTTTTTATTCATTTCATCTTGAACTCTCCCACTACGGAATAAGGTTCATTTAAGATTTCTTATAACATACATAAGAAAAAAAATGGTCAATTAATGAATTATTTACCATATGTGTTCAATAAGAAAAGAGATTGAAACATGAAAAACTTAAAAATGCTCATTTGGTTTCTTAAGAAAATGCTAAAAATGGTAAAATGACCTTTAAAGTGAATAAGCATAAAAATATGCTAATAAAGCAACATGGTAAAAATAACTAACATTTCTTCTACAAGAAATATGGACATGTTTAGAAAGATTGCTTTAAGTATTAGAAACGGCTCATAAAGAAAAGTAAATTCATCTCTTTAGTATGGACTGATTCTAGTTCTATAATTTATATTGTTAATACCATATAGAGCTTTCTATGTCTAATAAAGCTGAAGGGAAATGAAGGAGGCATCTATTCAAGAAACCGAATAAGCTACAAAGTTAAAGTTGTGAGGACTTTTAGATTAGTTTTAAAATTTAGACTTGCTTTGAATTTGAAAATTTTCTTTTATGTTCCATCATTTTCTAAAAATTTTATTTTATTTTCTAAACTCTATAATGTTGGATATAGATTTTTCTATAATGGAAACATTTTTAGCATTTTAAAAAATAAATTTTCTATTAGTGGTAGAGCATTAATTGATGGTTTATGTAAAATTGATCTAGGCCCTTCTTTTGAGCTCAACTATTTATCAATGCATGTTTATTATGGTATTAAAAAAAGCAAGATTGATGAGAATTTGTTTATATTACGGCAAAAGAGATTAGGTTGCATCTCCATTGAAAGAATTAAAAGAATATAAATGATAAAGTTTTAAACGCTCTTGATTTTACTAATTTTTGTACTTATATAGATTGCCTAAAGGCAAAGCAAACTAACAAGACCACTAAAAAGGCCTCGAAGAGCTTAGAAATTTTAGAAATCATACATGTTAACATATGTGGACCATTAACACTCCATGCTTAAATGGTCAGAGATATTTTATCTCATTTATTGATGACTATTCTAGATTAATATGTCTTTATATTTTATTTGATAAGGCTGAAGCATTATGCTTTTAAGACTTATAAGGCTGAGGTAGAGAAACAAAAGGAAAAGACCATAAAAATTGTAAAGTCAGATAGAAGTGAAGAGTATTATGATGCGTACACAGAAAAATGATAAATGATAGGTCTATATGCAAAGTTTGTTTTTTTTAAAAATGTTATTATTGCATAATACACAATGTTTGGCATACCATAACAAAATGATATGGCCAAAAGAAAGAACCGTACACTTATAGACATGGTACGGAGTATGATTAGTAATTTTAATGTACCATTATCATTATGGTGTAAAGCATTAAAGACTGTTATGCATATTTTAAATAGGGTTTCATAAAAAGCTACGTATAAAAAACCTTTTGAGTTATAGAATGGATGAAAGTCTAGTTTAAATCATATATATCTATGAGGTTGCCTTGTTGAGGTAAAGATTTATAATTCTCAACTAAAGAAATTCAATCCAACAAAAACCAATGGATAATTCATTGGTTATGCAATGAACTCTAAAGGATATAAGTTTTATTTTCTTTCTTATAGTATAAGAATAATAGAGGCAATAAATGTTAAATTCCCTGAGGATCTCATTTTTAGTGGGAGTGATTTTCCTAGAAATATATAATTTGAGGAAACACAAGATTCAACTGAGTTACATAAATATAAAAGACAACTAGTTATTTTTCAAGAAAATCATTTAGATGATTTTGAACAACAACCAATTTAAGGGCAATCAGTTCAGGAGAAACTAGCTCTTGATGAAGTAAGCCTATATAAGAAAATTAAATTAAAGATATCTTCAAGAACAAGGAGACCAACAATTTCTAATGACTATATTGTGTACCTTCAAGAGTTTGACTTTGATGTTGAACCTAAAGATGATCTAAATTTGTTTCACAAGCCATGAATAGAGAAAATTCTTTTTTTTTTAGTATAATATCATGAAAAAAAATGGAGTCTACGTCTAAAAATAAAGTTTGGGACATCATCAAATTACCAAAAGGATCTAAAGTCATTGGTTATAAATAGGTTTATAAAACCAAAAGAGATGCTCTTGGTAATATCGAATAATATAAAGCTAGACTTGTAACTAAGGATTATACTAAAAAGAGAGGGATATATTACCATGAAACCTTCTCTCCAGTTCTTAAGAAGGATTTATTTAGAATAATAATGGCATTAGTAGCTCATTTTGATTTTGAGCTACATCATATGAATGTGAAAACAACATTTTTAAATAAAAATTTGGATGAAAAGGTATATATGAATCAACTCGAAGGTTTTTAAGATGATACAAATAGTCATTTGTTATATATATATGAACTGAAACATACCTCTTGACAGTGGTATATTAAATTTCATAATGTTATAGTCTTATACAATTTTATTAAGAACATTGTTGATTAATGTATATACCTTAAGGTTAAGGGGAACGAATATATCTTTCTTGTCCTATATGTAGATGATATTTTACTTACAAATAATGACTTGGGTTTGCTACATGAGACAAACAATTTCTTTCTCAAAACTTTGATATGAAGGATTTGGGTGAAGCCTTTTATGTCATTGGTATAAATATTTTAAAAAAACAGGTCTCAAAGGATATTAGAATTATCTTAAAAAGCCTATATTGAAAGATTCAAAATGTCAAATCGTGCACCTTCAGTAGCACTTATTGTCAAAGGGGACAAATTCAATTAGAATCATTGCCTACAAAATGCATTGGAAAATGAGCAAATGAGAAACATTTTGTATACATATGCAGTTGGCAGTTTGATGTATGTACAAGTTCGTATAAAACCTGACTTGGCATTTGTTGTAAGAATGATGTGAAGGTTCCAAAGCAATCTTAAAATTGACTATTGAAAAGTTCTTAAGAAAGTCATTAGGGACCTTCAAGAAACCAATAATTACAAGTTAACTTACAAGCATGCTGATCACCTTGAAGTGATTGGTTATTCAGACTTAGATTTTGTTAGTTACATAGACATAAGAAAATCTACTTTAGGATATATTTTTGTTATTGTTAGAGGAGTTGTATATTGTAGAAGTACTAAGAAAACTATGTTGTTTCATCTATTATGGAAGAAAAATTCATTGCATGCTATGAAGCAATAACACAAGCGACCTGGTTAAGCAATTTTATTTCTGGTTTTAATGTTTCTAATTCCATATCAAAACTAGTAAAAATATATTGTTATAATGCAGTTGCAGTTTTTTCCTTTAAGAATAATAAAAGTGGAAGCCGAAACAAGCATATTGTCATAAAGTATCTCATTGTGAGAGAGGAAGTAAAGGAAAATAAAGTGTTTAATGAGCATATGAGCATTGAGCTAATGATTGTGGATCCTGTGACTAAAGCATTGTGGGCAAAATAGTATAGAGATCATGTGGATCGTATGTGTCTAGCTATTTCATTTGATGTATGATTTAACTTTTTTTTAGTTAATTATCTAAACATTTTTTTTATGTTATCCTTTGAGATTAAAGAGATGTTTTATGCATATAAAGTATTATTTTCTATATTTTTGGGATATATAAAGTTAGATTCGAATGATTTATTGGAAGTTCATTCAAAAAGTTTTTTTTTGCTTATTAAATGCTTATTTTGAGGATATATATAAATTGTAATACATGAAAGGAAGTACTTGATTATAAAATGTGACCACTATGATTCATATATTGTATTTTTTATTTATTTAAGAGTTAATGTTTCCATTTACTAGATTTTTTGAACTCTATAAATATATTGTCACTTTTTAGGTGGTGTTAGGTGAAAGAATAATGGAAAATATTTTTAAGGTGGCCCATATGTCATGTATATTTTTTAAATTAAGTGTCAATATGGCTTAGAGCCCATTGGACTTTAGTATTGTGATTCCAGCATTTTACCAAGAGAAAGATTATTTCCTCATTCTAAACAAAACAATTCTAAAAAAAAAAGTATAAATGTTTTAAAATAAGATCTGAAATAATTAATATATTATATATACAATGAGATTTCTTGAATATATATTATTGTTGATATTTCTACTTTTCCTTTCTTTAAATACTGCTGATATATATACAAGGCTAACATTTCTGTTACATGCCCTGATAATTATGGATTGAGGGAGGATAGAGATTTTAGTTTCTAGATGAATTCTGAATTGATTTGGGGTTTGATATTAGTCTAAAATTATAGAAGGATAAGGATTTTAGTTTTTGGGTTTTCATGGTTGTACTTGACGGTGTCAAGGGTTATGGTTTGGTTAAGATTGTGTTTATGGATGAATTGTTGTAGAGGGAATTCATAAGGAGTGTGACTTAGATTGGATTTTTTATGATTTCCATGGTGGAGAAAACTGTGATTATTAGTTGTGTGTTGTTAAAGGTTTTTTTATACTAAAAGAAAGATGGTTTATGTGTTTATTAGGTAGTCATGAGGTTTATAGATTCTTAATTGGTTGACAAGTAGATTTTTCTAGTCTTATATGACTAGTTTTCTAGGCACATTTTAGATGATGCTTTGCTTGCTTAATGTTTGATAACTTTGGATTAGATTTTGGTGTGAGTTTAGAAAAATTGGTAATGGTGATTGAAAGCTAGTTTAGCTTACAAAGGTTATTGCCTAATCTTTGATATCACTAGTGTAAGTGATATTGCAGTATAGTTTTGTGATTGTTGGCTATAGCTTTTATGATCTCTTTTAGGTTTAATCACGTGATTCATTAATAAACAAAAAGCTAGAAAAAAATATACATTAAATCATAAAGATTTAGCTATTTTATGCCTAAATAAATTGAATTAAACCATTACTAAGAATTTACAGCATCAAAACCAGGATTGAATGAACTCGTGGAATAACATGAATAAGAAATTGATAGTGGCTTGAAAGAGATTAAATAAAATCATGGATTTGATATTAACTTGAACTAACCCATAGACATGTAAATCCTATAATTATTAGAAACAAGAAATTGATAATGACTTGATGAAATCATGGTTTTGACATTAACTTGAAATAATCTCACGAACCTACAAATACTACAACTAGAATGAATAAGAAATTGCAAACAAAACTAAAAAAAAAAATGCAATTAAAATCATTGTAGAAAATTTGCAGCATCAAAACTATGATTCAATAAACTTTATATACCCACAAATCCTATAGTTAGCATGAATCAGAATTTGATATTTGAATGAACTCTTGGACTTTCTAACATATAACTTACATGAAATAGTAACTTTAGATAGATTGCTAATAAGATTCAAACCAAAATTCAACTAAACTTGGGATCAACATATCAAGGATTCAATTTCAATGAGGATTTTACATCTTTTGGATTCAAAACTTATAGCATGACCTTATTCATTTCATAGAAACCTAACAGTAACATGAACTGCTATAATCATAAAAAATGAAGGGTCATGATAATGCCTTCACAAGAAATTTCAAAGCATCATTATAATAACCAACATGTGATATAATAATAATATTATCTTGATAGAACTAGATCATACATGAAATTAGATGTCACGATGATCTTTGATTTTTTT
>Ga0325414_1005869_pt1 | contig 12982 bp, 8 predicted proteins | sample PopdelMetagenome_8_FD_206183 | JGI IMG/M metagenome (GOLD analysis project Ga0325414, IMG submission 206183) | Populus deltoides microbial communities from Bellville, Georgia, United States - Leaf-PdKOR-R3 | ecosystem: Host-associated > Plants > Phyllosphere > Phylloplane/Leaf | place: USA...
TTTAACAGCCTTCTTGTATCAACACCAAGGTCTAGGCCGCGTTATCTGCTTTTGCCCAAGAGTGATACATGCAACCCTCTCAAAGCTTTAAAGAATGATTACACACACACAAACACGCTCCTGCACATTATCATATTGCAACCACGGTAGGAAAATAGTAGATGCAATTACGTGAAGAATCAAACACACCAGATTACAAAAAAGGCTCTGACTCGTACTTTCATCTCTGCCTTGAAAATAACTGCAGGTTACAAAACAGAAGGCGAAGCAAAGCACCGCTACTAACCACTACTATATGAAAGAACATAGCACTATAAACATAAACATAATAAATCTTGATGCCAGTAGCCAGCTTTACAGATTATGCATCAGTATCTTGATCGGCTTCTTACCCTGTGACGTTAGGCATCTAGTTAGTCTGCAAGTTGATTTATATCAAGCAAAAGAATGAGAAACTTGACATGATTATTACCTTGGTGAGCGGGAATGAGAGTGTGAGCGGGAGCGGGTGCGTGTTCGGGACCGGGATGGAGAGCGGGAACGGGAATGATATTTTCGAGAGCTCCTACTTCTACTTGGACTTCTACTGGACCTGTGTCTTCTGCAGAAATACATATATCATTGGACAAACAGAAAAATACAAGTTCATTTTAAAACAATGTTCTGATCCACAGCAAAGAACACAAAAGGAATACATTTGATCATATATCATAACATGGCTTATTTCACCTTGTCATAAACTGACACAACTATCTCCATCACCTCTAACAAATATCAATTTTGCGGTCTAAACTGATATTGAACATACTTTTACAGACTGTCACAATATGAACACTAAACTGATATTGACTAGCCTCGAAGAGGGGAAAAAAATAATGAAAGAAAAAAAAATGATGTAAAACTGTTGCAGACAATGCAGAAAAAAACAATAACAATAACAATTGGAGTCCTGAGTGTTAAACCAATGTCAAACAGTGATTATCAGTGAAAAAATGCAAGCAAACTCATGGATTTACAAGATATGTTCCTCCATTGAGATAAATTCTCTCTTTTTAAAAATACACACAAGATAGATCATTCCCACTCAATATCTCAAACAATCACAAAGATGAATAAGCATGAATAAGATGCTACTCAAATTCCTTGAAATAAAGCATGGTAAATACCTTGGCGGAGAATGACTCCTGCTATGGCTGCGACGTCTATATCGACTCAATTGATTTGTTTCTGCAAGTTTCTCTTGCCTATGGCGCTCCTGCTCTCGTTTCTTGGCCATTTCGGTAGCAGTATCTTTTTTGACTGCAGATGAGCAAAACAAAAAGACTCATAACAGTTAGAAAGTGCAAGGAACCTGTTCCCCTTCCTAAAATCAAAATCCCCAGGCCAGGTCAAACAAAGAGGGAAAAAAAAAATATATCAAGTTTCTTAAGCAAAAGCCATCCATTGTCAATGCCACTGATGGATATCAGAGAAACGTTAAGCTGCACAGCTATAAATACATATAATTTAGGTCATACTTTGTTTGTTTAGCTGCTTGCTCATTATCCTTTTGAGTCTCTCCTGAGGAGTTTCTTTTTTCTCTCCTTGTTGCTGCTTCAAAGGACCCCCAGAAGTACTCGCCTTCGCTAATTTTGCTAATCCAGATGACGCGCTGTTCAAAGGAGAAAATATGAAAATTGAATCAGAAACAAAAAATCATAAATTCATGGAGCAAAGTAAATGGCCAGGAAAAGAAGCACAGGCATATATTCGAAGGAAACCATCTAGACATCATATCCATTAAGTTACATATAACAGCTAAAATTCACAAGCATCATGAATATCAGTCCATGCACAATACCTTACTGCTGGTTTTGATACTTTTGTGCTCTTATCATTTTCAGGGGATACACCAGATGCAGGATCAATATGCAATGCCTCAAGTATGTGACCAGATGACGCCCTGTGGGAAATCACAAGCATTAGACATGCCATATTTCAATATTTGTGTGAAACTTGGAAGCAATTAGATTAAGCCTGTTCCAGGGAAGATAAGAGCTTCAGAAGGAAGCCTCCTTTCCACTCCATCTTGTCAGTTAGGAAGATAACCCTAGAGTGATATATTCTAAACCACAAATGTTTCCTTCAGGTAACAAAATGGGTAAGCTGCAGCACAGTAAAGACTGTCCAATCTATCTTTGCAAGAATTAAAGGTCAAGTGCTCCGACCGGTTCAGCACATCAGCCTGTGATGGAGGAGATGGTGGTGGAGAATATCCTCCAAGCTTTGGCTCATCCCTGTCACAAGAGCCCCCAAATTCAGTTATGTATTCTATCTTAGGAGTCCTTGATTTACTATGGTGAATTTCATCAAGATGCCCTCCACGAGTATAACGCCTAGAATGTGATGGTGAATATGAGCGTGATCTGGATCTCGATCTGCAAATGCAGAGCAATGAGAAGCATCATTAACATAACATAAAGGAAATTCCAAATGACAGTCTCTGAAAGACCAGATATACCTTCTGGAGCGAGAATAAGCTTCATAAGTTGGACTTCGTCTGGATTCACTGTACAGTAAAGGAAAACATCATTATCATAACATAATAGCATGTGTGTAGTGTTGTCTTCAAATAGAACGATTTCTTATAGTTTTGCAAAAGCAGAAGTTAGCGTTTGCTACCGGTAGGGATCATGATGCAGCACTCTTGTTCCTGTTATTCTAGCAGCTTCTCTCTCTCTTTCCCTTTCTATCTGAGAAGCTTTCCTTCTTTCCTTGCGACTCATTTTCCTCTGAAATGAGTAGTTTATACAAATGAACATGTAGTAATTGGATTATTGTTACAAGGAAACAAGAGGAAATTCCAAATGACAGTCTTGCCAAACTTACAATTGCAGGATCGCCTTTGATAACTTCCTTCTGTCTTTTCTCTTCTTCTTTAGCCTTTTTATCCATGTAAACAAGCCAGCCATACCTTTTCACTCCAAATTCTTTTGCTATTGTTTCCATTCCTTCATCATTGCTGTCATCGCTATTAAAATCTTCATCATCGTCATCATCTTCATCTTCACTTTCACTGTCATCACCATCTGAAAAATGTGTTTCCTCTTTTCCATCCCCATCATAAGAAAACCCGACTTGGGAATAAGGACCTTTGCTAGCAGGAGGTTGTTGTGTCTGAGAATTACTGCATTTATGTGTAAAAACAATTGTAACTAGAGAAGAACACAAATGGCCAAATCTATGCATTAAAAGGTACACCAAAAAGTTGGACAAAGCCAGATCATCACTAACATAGAACTGCAACAAATTACCAAAAGCTTTAAAAAAGTAAACCATAATAGATCAGACCCAACTGCATATCAAAGCAAAACAAAAATGATGCATAATAGTAAAATTAAAATAGCAAAGATACAAAATTTCTGGGTCAATGAAGAAAACTCTCATTTCTTGTAGAAATCAAATCAACTCGAGTTTTTCGCAACATACACCCCCAACAAATAAAAATGGGAGCCACCTCTGAAATCTGATCAAGGAAACAATTTGGGTACCCTTTTCATGGCCTCCACTGACAGAAAAACATATTTTATCAACAATGTAGCAATTTCAAATATCAAAAACAAACACAGCTAAGAGGTCTTAACATGCTCAGCATATCACTGACAAATCAAAACCAACTATGTTTTCCTTGAGTGCAGAGCACCCCGGTTGTGCTAAATAGTCATTTCCCAGTTTAGCAAAAAATGAATTTTACCATTATAGGAAATTAGCTTCGAGAAGATTCCTTGGAGACACAAGTGAAATGAAAGTCTTACATCAATATATACACATTCATTTGAAATTAATCACAATAAAGAAACATTTGTCCAACACATCTAAAGCATGCAAAAATTATCTAAAGCATGCTCTCATGAGTATTTGTCTAAACAAGTTATGCCAAGCATGTTTGTTAAGATTATTTTTAGTTATAGCCTGATGAGGAGTGAAAGAGAACTTAATTCACCAAAACACTCGCTACAATTAGTGTGCTAACTCATGGAGAGGAAGATGAACCTGTCTGAAGCAAACGGAGTGGTAAACTTTGCCTCAAGCTCTTGATATACATGCTGCAAACCCTCATCATCAGTAACTGTTAACATGTAAGTGCAAAGTCTCTCCATTAGTAATTGTCAGCACACAATTTAAGTTGTGGAACTGATTTTGAAACAAGGACACTCTAATCAACACCATAAAGGTGGATAGCCTTGTTGTTTATGGTTTTTTTTTTATATATAAATGGAAGGCAATGTATGAAAAAAAAAATTCATGAAACAAGAATTGTATACATAATCATCAAAAAATAAAAAAAAAAGTACCGACATCCTCTACGTCGATGCTTAATTAAATCCCGATAACGCTCAAAATTAACAAACTCTTCAAGTTCTTCTTCTTCTTCCGATTTCTGCAGGGCCCGTCGGGTCCCAGACTCCCGTATAAAATCAAGTAAAGCACGACCATCAAATCTGTCAAATAACAAAAAAACCACAGATGCATCAATCCCAAATGTTAAGACAAACAATGAATCTACAGCAAAATAAAAGAACATAAGGCATAAAAACAGAGATAGAGAGTTCACCTGTCAATAAGAACATCCTGTTTTCCATTCCAAGGTATCCTGAGAATTTAAAAGATTAGTCCAAATCAAACAATGTCACTAAATGCAAGAATAAGAATAAAACAGCTACAACTCAGTCAGAAATGCAATTTTACACATCAAAATTCAATCAACCATTGATATAAAAACGAGCTCTAAGCTATGCATCAAGCTCTCTTCTTTTTTTCAAATTTCATGTAATAATTTTTCAAACACAATATTATGCATTTAAAAAATTTAAATAAAATATTTTTAATTGACAACAGGATTCATTATGATCAATTAATGGTTACAACGAAATTACCAAAAAAAATTGCCAAATTACAACAACATTTTTTAACAAAAAAAGTAACATACAGGCCTTGCTGGTCATTTGTGGCTTGATAGAGACCATCGTCCCGATACATGCGAGATCGATTGCCGATAAGTTGAATGGATTGCATTGGATCGCCTCTTCTCTTGGCCAAAAAGACGGCTCGTCGTTGTGCTCTCTTTCGAGCTGCGTCCATCATGTCGTGTACTTTCTTCTCTGATCTTCTTGCTTCGTGCCACATCTTTCAGTAACAGAAGGAACTGGAATTCCTTTAATCTGAACTCGAACTCAAACCCTAACCCTAACCCTAACCCTAATTTCACTGAATTTAGTTAGAGCTCTGGCGATCTTAAAGACGACGAATTTGATGTTAAGGTGTTTTTCTTTTGTTTTACTGTGAGTGGCTTGGAGTTGTCTAAGGAGGGGTTTATGTTAGATCTAGACCGTTGATGGGGTTCTTGGGAATCTACATTAAGGGTCTCTCTGAAGTTGGTCCATAGTTATGTATTAGTCCCTATATTTAAGCATATTACACAATTAGTCCTTTACAAATACTACACAATTAGTCCTTGTAGTTATTGTAACTAACTATATATGTACATAATGTTTTGTATTTCAAGTCTGCTTGAACTCAATCCTTTTGTCAATTCTATGTTCTTATCAAATTTATTTTTTTGATTTTTTGTAAAATACAAAAAGAGAAGGAGAAGATGAGAAAATTTGATTAGTAAAGAAGCATTCTCGAAAAAAGAATTATTAAATGAAGGGTGGTCGATGGTATTCTATTTAAAAGACTAAATTATTTTAACAATACAAAGACTAATTAATTATTTAAATAAACTACGGGAACTAAATTGTAATATTAATTTTTTATTTGAGCATAGGATAAAGAAGGTACTTTAAACGACTGAGTTTTTGGAGATGGCAATGGCATTGTCGTAATAATAGCAATCTAGTAAAATGAAATGAAGTTTGTAGGAAATCGATGAGTGGCGTTTTATTTTAAAAAAGTTTGAGCAGTCAAAGGTAAATATGAGGCCAAGTAATAAGTTAATTATCTTAAGTAATAAGCTTAGGAATGTGGTTATAATTATTTTTTAAAATATTTTTTATTTAAAAATATATAAAAATAATATATTTTTTTAAAATTATTTTTAATATTAGTATATTAAAATAATTTAAAAATATCAAAAAAATATTAATTTAAAATAAAAAAAATTAAATTTTTTTAAAAGTGTTTTTGATATGTAAAAATAAACAAAAAATTAAAACAAATCTTGTTGACTCAATTGCATCTACTCCTTGACTAGATCAATAAGGGATATTATTAATATATTAAAAATTAAAAATATAAAATTAGAGACTATTTTAAATTATTTGTCGTAATTTTCAAACATCTTACAAGGAAATAAAAGGAGAAAAAAAAAAACGTACTGTTGATCAGTGCTGGCCAACGACAAGAGCTTGCTCTTATTTTTCTGTACAAAGAGTGGAGACCAACACTAGTCTCTACTCGCTAGCTGCCATCCAGCCAACATCCACAAAGTAAAATTTGCTTTGCATGGTAAAACTTGCTTTGCTTGTCTTCTTGCTCCGTTCAAATATTCCATTTTTTAATTCCTAACATATTTATTTTTGTATTTTAAAAGTATTTTTTTAAAAAATAAAATTTGTTTTTGAATTAATTTATTTTGATATTTTCAAATCGTTTTAATATACCAATACCAAAAATAAATTTTTCTTTTAAAAAAATTAAAAATATTTTCAATCAAAACACATTTTAAAAAACAATAACTACTACAATACATTTAAATGCTGAATAATGGGAGCAACTTCACCAACAACAAACCTGGTGAAGGAAGAGAAAGTACTAATGGATATTGGTTGGCAATCTTTTTACAACTTCACCTACCATAATTTTGCTTCAAAAATTCTAGCGTTTCATGAGTTATTTTAGCATATACTGTATTATTTGTCAGTATTGCACTACATAAAGATTGAACCATTTAAATTGAATTTGGTTCTGAAAACCCATTTCACTCTAATTTCTTTCTTAAATTCAGGCAATTTTGTCATCTTTCAAGTTTCATTTCTTTTAATAGCATCAATTTTAGCTTTCATAACCTCAATCCATTCTAAAAATCTTATAGCTTCTGTGTAACATGGAGGCTCAACATGTTTAAAATTGCACCTCTCATACACATTAGATAATAGCCTCACCTTAAGCACTGGTTTTAACATCAAGTGAATCTTCAATACTAGTACTTTCTATTGCTGGTTCAAGAATAGATGGATTGGTTTAATCAATTTTATGGATTTTCTTGGAGTCCCAATTCTAGTAGGAATTTTCATCAAAATAAACATCTCTACTTATCACAATTTTCATTCCAATCAAGTTAAAAATTCTGTAACCTTTTGATTTTGTTGCATACCTAATGAAGACACTTTTCTCAGCTCTTTCATCAAGTTTGCCTCTCTTGACAAATGACACATGAAGTTAGCACAATAAGACAAACATTTTCAGGTGCTTGATATAAGGTTTTACACCAGACCATGCCTTTATTGGTGTTTTGCTTTGAACATACTTAATTGGTAGTCTGTTAAGCAAATATACTAAGGTGTTGATTGTTTCAGCCTATAGAAGCATTAGTATCTTCTTTTCAAATAGCATGCACCTTGACATCTCCATCATAATTTTGTTCTTCCTTTTAGAAACTCTATTCTGTTGCAGTGAGTATGGAATTGTCAGCTAGTGTACAACCTCAACTTCTTGACAAAAAACATCGAACTCTTTGAGGTACACTCATCTCCATTATCAGTTTTAAGCACCTTAACCTTCTGGCTACTTTGAGTTTTAACCATTTTCTTGAAGCTTTTGAACATAAAGAGCACTTGTGACTTGGTTTTTAGAAAATAAACTCGAGTCATTCTATTAAAATCATCAATAAATAGTGCAAAATACACATTGTTGCTCAATAAGGCTATGCTTATTGGTTCATAGAAATATGAATGAACTAACTCCAACTTATGAGTAGCTCTTTTGGTCATATTTTAAGGGAATGACTGTCAATGCTGCTTCCCTAGCTCACAACTTTTACAAGTTTGAGCATTAACTATAATTTCAGGCATATCTTCAATTATACTAGCTTCTCGCATAAACTTCAGTGACTTCAAGTTGAAATGACTATATCTTTTGTGCCAAACAACATTCTCATCAATCTTAGCACTAAATACATGACCTTCAACTAAATTAAGCTTAAAATAAAAGCTATTTCCATCCATTTTAATTTTTGTTATCTTTAATCATGTATATCAGTCGTAAAACAAACTTTTTTTGTTAAAAAAGACTGCGTATCCATTTCTTAGCATTTGTGTAACACTAAGAAGATCTTGATCTAGTTCTAGAATGTAAAGAACATTAGTGATAATTTTTGTACCTCTCTTGGTCCTAATATAAATTGTCTCTTTTCCTTTGGTATGCACAACTTCATCATTTTCTAGCTTGACTTTTGATTGAGCTATTATGTCAATGGAGATAAAAATTGATAGATATTTGGTCATGTGACTGGTGTAGCCACTGTCAATAAGCCAAGTATTTAGTTTATGAGAACTGAGTGTTTGTGATGCCATAAATAAATGCTCATAATCATTTTTGTCCTCTTCAGTCATATTTGCATGTTGTTGTGTTTGCTGCTGAGATTGTTTTTTCTTAGCTCTGTAATACTTTTCACTATGAACAAGATTATTGCAGAAAATACAATGAAAAAAAGGTTTATCTTTGTACCAACAATCTTTCTTAGCATGGTTGGTTCTTTCATAATTAAAGCAAGGCGAAAAGTTTCGCTTTCTTGAAGATCCTTTAGTTTTCCCTTTGTTGTTCTTGAAGGGATTCTCTCCTTGCAAGTTTCCAGAACTCTTTCCCTTGTTATTTGCTTGAAAAACACCTTCAATAACTTCTTCACCTCTCAACGAGACCCTTTGTTCTTATACATGAAGCTTGTTGGTTAACTTTGCAATTGTGAGATTTTGCAAGTCATAAGACTCTTTAATTGTAGAGATCTTGGCTTCAAAATTTTGAGGCACTAAAATCATGATCTTTTCTACCACCTTATGATTTGTAAATGCCTTACCAAGAAGCCTTATTTGGTTTATAACATCCATTAACCTGGCGAATAATCTTTGATAGATTCATTGTCTTTCATCTTCATCAACTCAAACTCTCTCTTTAATGTGAAGAGCCTGACAATTTTGTCTCTGTTACTGCCCTTAAATTCACCTTGAAGCTTGTCCCATACCTGTTTTGGTGTTTCCAAGTCTATAATTTTGGTGAAGATATGGTCTGCAAGTCCTGAATGGAGGCAGATGATGGCTTTATCTTCATTGAGCTTTTCTTCCTTATATGCTTTCATTTGAGCAATTATATGATTTGCTGTCAATGATGATAAATCAGTTTCAGATGTCATAACTTTTTACAAACCTTGAGATCTTAAGTAAAATCTCATCTTGGTAGCCCAAATGTGATAGTGTTTATCATTAAACACTGGAATTATAGATGAAGTACTGCTTGAAGTAGACATATTATCACTCAACCTCACTAGTGTTTGCACTCAACCTAACTGTGTTTAGCACTTAAACACTTAAAAAGCTTTGCCTCACAGCCCGTAGGAAGTTAGCTATGATACCATTATTAGATTTGTATAAAATAAAAGACTAGAACCAAACTTGCAGGGATAAATAGATAATTTGAGACTTAACAGTTGAAGAAAGGCAGAGTACATTTCACAAATAAGAACACCTATTTATAGGCTTACAACTAAACTTAAATTACTAAAAACTCTCAATTACTATCAGATTTTATTAGCACTACTTTCTACCAACCGAAAACAGAAAATTATAGAGCAAGAATCTGATATGAAACAATAACAGAAACTAAGTCTAATTAAAACCTTTTCAAACTTCAAAGGCAAACTCTTATGAGTTCTAACAAGTTGTTGCTTGTGATGGAAGTTTCATTGTCACCTAGTATTTAGTGAAAAGGCTGGGGAATGTTAGAAATATATCTTCATTTGATGAATATGCAAAGGCTCTATCAAGTGGGCATATTAAAGCTGCTTTCATTCTGAAACCTTTTATGAAATCTTTTCTTGTAAAATATTGCATTGGCTTCACCATTGTAGGACCCACCTATAAACTAGACGATTTTCGCTTTGCAATCCAATTCAAACTTTACCATTTTTTATTTGTAATCTTTCTAGATTGAATTACCTTGTTCCTTATCCTTGCTTGTTAGTCTAAGAAGACAATATTCTATCTAAAGCTAACATTTTTCCTTTTATTCTTCTATTTTCTTGTTTTGTTCTTAAGTGTTTCAGAAGGGTTCTACTTTGGGTTTGGATATGTCATAGGCAATTTTTAGATTAAATGAGAGTCAAGAACTTCAGTTACTAAAGGAAGAAATGCTCTTTTACACCCATTGCTCAACTTCAACTCTTGATGCCAATGTTATCCAAAGTTTAGGACCAAGACCCTTTCTGGGATTGTTTATGTTAGAGAATAATATAAATTATATCTTGGGACCTCACTTAACAGCTTAAGCTATTGGGTTGAGATGGTTCTTTGACATAGTATCAGAGTTTTAATGACCAAACGGTCATGAGTTTGAATCTCACCATCCCGATTTATTTGATAAAAATTTAGTACAAGGTAATGTGAGCCCGTGCAAATTTCAAGCCCAAAGAGCTTTCATTTGAGGAGGTGTGTTAAAGAATAATATAAATTATATTTTAGGACCTCACCTGACAGTTTAAGCTATTGGGTTGAGATGGTTCTTGAGATTATTTGATAGTTCATTATCTCATGTTGTGCTTCTGCAATTGCATTGCTAATAAAAGTTATCCGTCTATTGAGACAAAGGTGGGACCGAGTGATTGACATTCAATCAACATTGATGGGTAGACAACTTTGGATGTGGGTGTTGATCACCACCCTCTTCGCTTAAGACCAAGCAACAAGTGAACTTCAACTGGCAAGAATTTCCGTTCCACAAACAGATGATAAGATAGCGCAAAGAGAGACTAACTACCATCATGTCATGCGTACAAAGTAGTGTCCTAAGAGATCAATTCTTATAGTTACACTAAACAGATGCATCACTGATTCTTGCTATAGGAAACATGGCTGCAAGGTATAGGCTTCGCTAGTTCTTCTATGACTGCATTCCAGATGCAAGGAAAGTAACAAGAAGTGCACTTCTTTTCTGCAGTTTTAATTAGAGTATCAATTATAAGGGTCAAAAGGCTGATTATAGGGCATTTGGTGAGCGTAATTAGGTAGCAGAAGGATAATAAAGAAAAATGGCTAGTCAAAAAGCATGATTAGCTAAGAAAACAAAGCTAGTAAATTTTTACCACTACCAAAAAATCGATAAATACAAACGGAAATACTGAGAGAATATTTTCGTCGGTAAATTTTTGAGGGATTTTACCGACGGAAATATTCCCTCGGTATATACCGAGGGAATTACAGTGGGAAAAAAATTAAAACAAAGCAAAAAAAATGATGATGTGTTATTTTTATCAACGGAATTATTTCATTGGTAAAATCCATCGGTAAACTGTGATTACTATTCATCATGTCAATTACAAAGAGAATCACCAATGAAAAATTTCGTCAGTATTTTCCAGAGAGCTCCAAAACTGTTCACTTTCCAATTGCACTGTTAATTGTTGTTTTTTACGGACAAAATCACCGACGGGTTGAAAAGTCGTCGGTGTTATTTAACAATTTTCTGAAAAAATTCAATTAATTTAAAATTTTCATTTAAATATTACCGACGGAATCACCAACGGATTGAAAAATCGTCGGTGATTGTTGGCGGTTTCTGAAAACTTTTTATGAAATTTAAAATTTAAATTAAATATTACAGATGGAATTACCGACGGAATAATTAAAAATATTAATATTTAATTATCCATCGGTAATTCCGTCGCTAACGCACCCCAATAAAAAGCCTGAATTCCCTTATTTCACAAGAGACAGACTCATTTCTTCTTCTTCTTCTTCTTCTTCACTATATGTAAAAAATATCAATATCTATTTCTTTCTCTTCTCTTTTATCCTCTTCCTTTCTCTTCTCCTTCATGCTCGGGTATATCTTCTTCTTCTTTCTTCTTTTATCCTCTTAATTTTTTTAATTAATATGCTTGATGAAATTTTCTCTCTCTCCTTAGCTTCACTTGCAACTACATTAAGGTAAGATTTATTTTTTCTTATTTTTTCATGATTTTTTTCACTATATTTGTTTTTTTATTTTATTTTTAATTTTTTTTGTTCTTAATAATTGTATAAATGTTGTTGTGAGATTTTTTTTCATATGAGATCAATTTTTAGTTGATTTATTTATAGGATTTTTAAATTTTTAGCAATTGCAACTTCATTGTTTTCATATGAATATTTTTAGTTGAATTTATTTTTCATTTTATTTATTTGTTGCAAATTTATTTGAGTTGATTTTCTTATTCTTTTTTCCAAGCATTTTGAGTATATATTATAGAGTGTTCATTTATGTTAATTTAATTATTTTATAATTTTATAAAATAGATTTTTTTAATAAATATTTTTAAATAATTACTGACGGAATTACCGATGGTATTTTTCGAGGGATATACCGACAGAATGAAGCGGGTAATTTTTTTTACGTGTATGTTTCGTCAGTAAATCCGTCGGTAATAATACTTTTTTATTACCACTGGATTTACTGATAGATAGAAAATTACCAATAAAAAATTTATGATGAAACATTTCTATCAGTGATTTTATTAAAAAATTAATTATCAACAGAATATATATCTAAAATTTCATGGATAAAACTGATTGTAGTGTACCGAATCATCCGAAGATACAAAACCATTACCTTACTAGCTTCTTCTGGCTTTTCTAGGATCTTGCTAGGAAGTACCCACTACCAAGATGTTGACCACAAAAAGTAAACAAAAACTGCAGCCATTATTTAAAATATAAACCAAACTCCTCCAGCGTTTCCCATTAAACATTCTTAT
>Ga0325414_1005870_pt1 | contig 12981 bp, 6 predicted proteins | sample PopdelMetagenome_8_FD_206183 | JGI IMG/M metagenome (GOLD analysis project Ga0325414, IMG submission 206183) | Populus deltoides microbial communities from Bellville, Georgia, United States - Leaf-PdKOR-R3 | ecosystem: Host-associated > Plants > Phyllosphere > Phylloplane/Leaf | place: USA...
TTAAAAAAAAATCTAAGGTTGGTCTTAAAGGTGTTTTAGTCTTTTTATTATGTTTATTTTGTTATTTTTAGGTTCACTTAGGAACTATTTGGTAATTTAAAAAGTTAAACATTATTAAAAAAAAAAAGGTTATGCATCAGAGCGTGAAGGCCCCCAAGCCCTTCAAGTGACGCGTGCAAGACCATCCGATTACCAAACTCTGTCATCCGTGACAGCGTTGGAAGCGGTGCTTCGTTCTATTCATGATGGTGAGGGGCGTTCTCAAGATGGAGGTACGGTTGGATTTCAATGAATCATTTTTTTTCCTCTTATTTTTCTCTCTCCTAGTCTAAAAATTCACGCTATCCATTCCAAAAATCAATTATGCTCTTCAGTTTGTATTTCTATCAAATTTGGTATTTATTCTTTTTATTACCATTTGTTTTGCTTTTAATACTTTTAAAAGTTTATTTTTTTTTGAATTTCATCATAAGGCAATTTAATTCATATAATTTGTTTATCCAATTTGATCCTTATTCTTTTGATGTTTTCTTTTTTGTGTTTTATCCTTGATTTATTTGTTTTTCAATTTCACTCCTCATCATTTTTTTTATTTTTTTTTATTTTGGTCCTTATTATTTTGATTACTATTTTCTTATCTTTTTCTTTATTTTTTTATTTTCTCTCTCAACATTTTATTTTATTTTATTTTTTATCCAATTTTGGTTCTCATTCTTTTTATCCTTTTTTTAATTTTTTTTTCAATTTGGTCCCTAATTATTTTCTTCCATTTAGTTTTTATATCAAATTTTGTTCTTATTGTTTTGACTGCTATTTGTTTTGTTTTTAATTTTTTTTTTAATGAAAAATTTACTTCATGATTTTTTTTTCATGCTTGTCTTTCTACAAGGTAATCTCAGTCTTATGACTTGGGCTTGGTTTAAGTTCAATCCTTTTTTAGATCCTTTATTTTTTAAAAAAATTCATCATTCAACATTGGGTTATTAGATCTTAAGTTTTGTTATTTGTTCCACTTTTATTTTTATGGGGTTATCCCTATCTAATATCTCAGGTGGTGAGTTAGTCAAATTAACCTGAATTGACTTAATTTTTTTTATCTTGATGTTTTTTTATGAATTTTTTTTTTCAGTTTTATCATTTGGCATTAAATTATTAGCCATTGAGCTTTGTGATTTTTTTCTTTTCTTTTTACGGGGTTATCTAGAGTACAGATTAGTCAAGTTAACTTAGATTCCTTTAGTGTTTTTTTATTTAATCTCGTCTTTTTTAAAAAAATCTATTTTTTTATCCCAATCTCATATTGCGAGAGGCGGGTTAATCAAGTTAACCCGAGTTAACTTATGTTTTTTTCTTTGACATTACTTTTTTAAAATTGATTTTTTTAGTTTCATCATTTGACATTAGGTTATTGATCCTTGAGCTATGTAATTTCTTTTCATTTTTTTCCTACGGATTATCTCGATCTCATATCTCGGGTGACATATTAATCAAGTGAATCCGGGTTGACTCAAATTATTTTTATTTGAATATTTTTTATAATAGAAAAAATTTGAATCAGCCCGCAGCATAACACAAGCCACCTATCTAGTTTATGTATGAAGCAAAGGGTTGTTGATAACAAATCATCACATCACACTTTTTATCTTTGCTCATCTTTGATATGATCCTTCCATTAAATTTTGTATTTTATACTCACATCATATGTCCTCAACATTGCTTCTTCTTCTTTTTACTGTTGGTAAGTATGGTTTTGAGATAACTTGTTCATTAATTAAGCTCGAGTCTCTCTCTAAACAATTTGAAAAACATACCCTTTATATCGGTCTATTCATTTAGAAAAATTTAATAAATTTTAAAGGTTTAAACCCAAAAAATAAATTAATGAAGCATATCTCCTTTAACTATTAGGCCAATTTTTTAGGTTTAAATTTGCTTTAGTAATTACTTGATTAGGGATGTGTTATGTTTAACTTTGCTTGAAATGAAAAAAATTTTAATTTCATTTGGATTTTGGCAATATGCAAAATTGCTTTAGAAGATTCTTGTTGTCATAACCCAATTTTGAATCACCCAAAAATCTTTTACAAAAATATTTTTCTTTCCTTGAAATATTAGAGAGAAAAAAATCATAAATTCAAAATTCAAAAATATTTTCAAAACAAAAATAAATGAGCTTTTAAACTGCAACAAATCAAAAAGCTAGAGGGATAATCAGAAAGGAATATTGTTGATGAGATAGGCTGAAGAAGGACTTAATTGAAGGAAAATTAAGTTTGAAAATCAATTTGACTAAAATTTTAAGAATTAATTAATTTGAAATAGGGTTGAACATTTTCGGTTCGGTCCGGTTTTGAACCAAAATAAACAATCAAACCGAATTTTTTTTAGTTTTTGAACTGAACCGAAAACCTGTTCAAACCGATTAATTTCGGTTCGGTTTTTTTCCCTTCCAAACCGGTTCAAACCAAAATTATTCCAGTTGCAAACAAAATTTATTCACAGTCTCAAAAAAATCCCTACGGTTTTTCTCATCATCTCCATTTCTTTCTGCTATTGTGTAGCCACAAGTAGTGGGGAGCACAACCCAGAGGAGCCATGCCCATGACCACCACTTTTCTAACATCAACATTGTACAAGCATGATTACAGATCTCACTGTGTTGTCAAACCAAAGGCCGCAGACTTCTCTTTGTCCATTCATTCCCTTTGATAAAGTCCAGAGCCTATTCTTGCAATGCGCATTTAAAGCTTATTCTATCAAAAAGCTTAGGCATCTTTCGATGAGTAGGTCCGGAAAGAAAATAAGCTTGTAACTTTAGGTTTACAGAGAGTAAAGGGAGGGGAGAAAAATAAAAAAGAAAAGATGCAGAGAGAGGGGAGAGATATGCAGAGAGTAAAGGGAGAGGGGGGTGGGGTAGTGGGCGGCTGCTGAATGTTATTTTAGGGTTAGAAAACATTCTATTTATACTAGTTTTTTTTAAGTGCTGGCTGGTTGAACCAATTTAGTTCGGTTCGGTTCAATCGGTTTTAGACTTTAGAAACCAAAATCGAATCGAACTTGAATTTTTTTGTGATTTTTTAATCGGTTAATTCGTTTTTTTCGGTTCGGTTTTTTCATTTATTTTTTTCCGGTTTTCTCGGTTTATCGATTTTTTTGCTCACCCCTAATTTGAAGAGCTTAATTAAACTTCTAATAGGTTTTATTGACTTAATTGAGGACTTATTTGAAGAAAAGTTTAAGGTTGAAATCTAGTTTGATCAAAATTAAAAGAATTAATTATGTTTAGGGCTTAATTAAAGTTTTAACAAGTTTAATTGATTTAATTAAGGACTTAATTGAAGCAAAAAATAATTTTGAAAGTCAATTTGGGAAAAATTGGAAGAATTAATTAAGTTCAAGGACTAATTGGAAACAAATTAAGTTTATAGGCCAAATTTGGATTAATTTGCAATGATTGGCAGATGAAGGACCTGAGTGAAGCTATGATTAGCCTAATTGGTGCAATCAAGGGCTTAATTGAAAAAAAATAGAAGTTTGAAAGACCAATTAAGAACATTATTGAAAATATCCAAAACCAAGGATTGTGTTGAAAAGGTGCTAAAGTCAGAAGATCCGATAAAAACTTTTAGGTGTGAAATTGAAATGATTCCTAAAAATTAGATTCAATTGAGAGTTTAATTTTAAAAACTCAAAAGATTGAAGGTTGCAATCGAAAAAGAAGATTAAAGCCCTAATTAATCTAGAGTTACCAAAACAACCCCATTCCATTTAAATAAAACAGTGTATTTCAACCAAAATGGTTTGTTTTGGTTTAAAATGAAGTTGTTTTGTTTTGGTCTTAGAAAAAATATATAAGGGCTAGATGACTTATTGTCTAGCTAATATTCATCTTCTTCCCCAAATAACCTGAAAACCATAGTTGGGTTGCCACCTTTCAAGACATATTTCACCCTCGTCTAACTTTGAAACCAAGATAAAAGTCACTCTATCAACAACCTAGATTACTCCCCACAACATCCAACAAAATCATTTTCCTTCTTCCCTAAGCCTTTCTCACTAGACAACAAAACACATACCCAACCAGTTATACCTGCAAAAAATAATTATAGAAACAACTAATGTAAAACTCAGTTAAAACTTTCCTAGAAAACAAAAGTTTATAAATGGTTAAGGACAAATTGAAATAAATGAATGGGCTTGTATAAGTAAACATACTTATTAAAAGGTGAAAATGAATGTCTAGTAAATTAAGTACGAATGAATTAGAAAGATGGAGTATAATTTTAAAACTACTATAATGAAGGACTAAAATGCAAAAAAAGGGGGAAATTTAGCCTTTCTCTTAAAAAGGGTCGACGATGTGAAAAGAAAAAAAAACCTCCATCTTTTTCACCCATAACAAACACTCCCTCACCATTTCTCTTGCATGTGAAACCATTTTCCCAAAAAAGAGAAGAACATGAAAAGATTAGTTTGAGATCTTGAGATAAGACCTTAAAATAACATCAAGAAATAGAGAGAAAAACCTTGTAGTGTGGATTTAGAGGAAGAATAAGAGAAGTAAAAGAGATAGAAAGGAGAATCCATGGAAGGAACATCAAAGACAACCATAAAAGAAAGTTAGAAGAACATTAATCATTTTCAAGGTATTTTTGGTAAGTAAATTTAAGAAATTTCAAATTTTCTCAACTAGGGTTCTTGAACCAATTTGGGGAAAGTAAAAAATAAATTACATGATTATGTCAAAAAAAAGGTTAATATCCTAGAAAAATGACCTTATAATTTAGAAATAGTAAAGAAATGAAAGTGAACACAAGACCTATATATTCAGCCAAAAAAAAATGATTGAAGGGAAATATTGTTCCAAAATGTTTGTACATATAATGAATGTTTCAGTTTGTTTATACCATTGTGATAAATTTTTGTTGATCAAAATACCTTACCACAAGTATCTCAATTTTCATTGATATTAAGTGTACTTAATTGTATTGTTTATGTGTGATTGTGTGGAATAAATTATATCTTGTTAATATAGATTAGAATAGGAAAATTTTGATTGGAAACACAAAGCGGATACATGTTTATCATAAGCCTATATTCGATCATGCTTAGGAGATGAAGAGAAAATAACATAATTCTTGTGTATGGATGGCCTATGTTTCGGCCATGATGTAGAAATAAGAAAGAAAATTGTTTATATAGGTGTTTATAAATATATTCAATGATGATGAATATCCCTTGTTAGAAATTGATTGTCCTGGAACATAACCTAAAATATTAGTAATTTTTTTTTGATAATGATATATATGCTATAATACATTAAAAGGGACGTTGTGGAAAAATGTCAAGGCATGCTAAGTGTAAGAAAAAAAATCACGATGAAGAATCATGGTCCATGCATGAACATGGAAAGAGAGATATTAATGATTACATTAAATGCACCTTGACATGTAGAACCAGTTAATGATGTTAATAGTAATTAAAGAAAGATGGTATAAAAGATTATGCTAACATAATTATATGAATATGAATGTGTATAGCTAAAACAAATATTGAGGGAAATGATCAAATATGTAAATTATTAATGTCTTAACTCTTGTACAAGTTATTGCTAGGATGTGAAACCAATAAGAAAAAAGTATACGATTTAAGACTTAAGACTCTGTTTGGATTTGTCAAAATATGTAAAAGAAAAATACTATTTTTGGTTTTTAGGCTTTGTTTATAAAACACGATATTAAAGCTTTTTTAAGCATGTGATTTTTTAGCTAAGAGATTGTTTGATGAACACGCCCAAACAAAAAAAAAATTAGCCTTTTTATTTCCTCTTTTAGGTGTTTTGTCAAACGTAACCCTTTTTCCAAATTCAATCTCAGATTTTCAAGGGATCATTTTGCATTTTTTTTTGTATCTCATATACTTTTACCATTTGATATTTAATATTTGAGATTGTGAACTTATACGTAAGACACTTTTCCGATATTGTATAAACCTTAAAAAAACAAAAAAATATCTTTATTATTTTAGATTTTTTTTGAAATTGCACATGGCCAAGTTTTCTCCAAAAAGTCATATTTGTATTTTTAATAGAAAAAAAAATAAAAATACAAAAAAAAAATTGCATGATTTAGTATATAAAAAAAATCAAAGAAATAATTTTTAATATTTTACATGCATTATGGATTTAATAATAGGTTTATTAAAGTCATGAAGACTTGGCCTAAATTACAAAAACACCAAAATACCAATTTGTTTATTTTTAACATCAAAGATTGTGAACTTATATGTAAATTGTATTCCAAGTATGAAAAACAAATGCAAGAAATATGTTTTGGCTCTAGAATGACTAGGTTTAACCCGTAAAGTCATGGTGTACTCTATTAGGGTGAGCTTGCTTTAACCAATAGATAGATGAATGGTGAGGGGAAAAAAACACAACAGTGTTGTAGTAATATTCAGACAAAAACACAATCCAACTTACCTTAGGTAGAGTGTATTAGGGGTGATATTGTCCTTCTTATACATAACAAGTCTCCTTCTCTAGATTCTAAAGACCAGCTAGAGTTCTTAATAACCAAAATACTAGGTAACGACTCTAAACCTTTTTAATTAATAAAGGACAAGAATTCTTTGTTCTTTCCACCCACACCAAAAATCCTAATCAAGGAGGATGATCATCATGACATCAAACTCATGTGATAGAATGACGACTTCATTAGAACTCTTGTAGACTAAGTTTCATTGTTTGTCTGATTGTTATGTTTTGTTTTGGTTGGTCTATAAATTTATTATCAACATGCATTTTTATACAAACTACTCTGACATTTTATATGTTAATATTTGTTTATATATTGCTAATAAAATGCTTTCATGCATCACATGTTTTAATTTTTTAGAGCATATGCAAGTTTCTAGATTGGGCAGGGGAGTAGTGGTTTGCCCTATAACTACCAATCAAGGTTCAAAACTCATTAAACACTCAACTCAAATATCAGTGCTTGTTTAGTAATGGTGGGTATACATGCTTTAACCATTTCTTATAATGTCTCTATACTATCTTTATGAAGATCGTCACTACGTAGATTTGAGATCCTTTTAAGACCATGTAGAAAAACTTACCCCCACTCATTTAATGAATAGAACATATCCTTAGGGTGTATGTGTCATCTGTAAATTGCATCATGGTAAGAATGACAAGTAACATCCTGAATTACAGGACTTTTAGGTGGTAAATAGTTGTCATATAGATTCTATAAGAGTCAAAATTATTACAAATTGACTACGATGAATATAGGTTCCATTTTTTATGTAATAATGATATTAGACGACGACCATTGTCACCCTTAAATGGCAAACCTGTATTCAATTTAACTTTCCTTTCTACAAACATCTCATATTTATTTACTTTCCAAACTTGTATAATTTTCATTTGAAAGTTTGGAATACAAGTCATTTTTTTAAGTGAACCTATAACACCAAATTCAAAAAAAAAACTGATGGAAAATGAGGAGCGAGCTTGTTAGGAGGTTGAACATCAAAAAAGATGGAAAGCCTTAAAAGGGACATAGCAAGGCTCACCACCATACTTAAACAGAAATTAAAGGAAAACTCTATTGAAGCCTCAATTACTCAACCAATAGTAGCCATTTATCTAGTAATTATGACTCCCTTCCATCAACAAAATTCAAACCCTTGTGGAACATCTCTGAAAGCTCAGTTCATAAGCCATTACCTGCATGTCTAAACCTATTTGTCCTACAATACTACCCTATATGGTAGGCTTGACTAGAGAAGAGGCTTATGACAAGTGTGATGCTTTAAAAGAAATGATGAGGGCGATTAAGGGATCTATATTATATGACCCAATAAAAGTAGCCAAAATATACCTAGTCCTCAATGTCATAGTGCCAAAAGAATTTTGAGTGCTCGATTTGATCAATTACTATATAGAAAATTAATACCTATTGATTAATCTAAAAGCCTACAATAATAAGATGGCACCAATTATCAATGATGAGAAACTATTCATCCACTTTTTCTAAGATAGCCTTAGTTACATCGCCTTAACTAGGTATATGAGGCTCAATTATATTTTGATTAAAGGGTGGAAAGATTTGGTTAGTGTATTTGTAAAACAATATAATTTTAATACGGACATCAATTTGAACAAATCTAGTCTGTTAGTGATAGAGAAAAGGGAGAAGGAATCAGTCCAAAAATATGCTCAACGATGGAGAAAGAAAGACTGTTTGAGTTGACCCACCCCTAATTGAAAAGGAAATTATCAATCTATTTTCTAATACTTTCAAGGACCCTTATATTCGATCATCTGATGGGTGTCCTAGCCCAACACTTTACTAATATAATAATAGTGAATAAGAGAATGAAGCAAATCATAAGAGTCGACAAAATTATTGATCTAGCTAAAAAGAAAGGGTTCACTGAAAAGGATAAAAAAGATAGTTAGATCCACCAACTAGGATCTAACCAAAATCAGCCAAGGAAAGAATATAATAACAAGTGGAAGTCAAGGAAACAAAACAACACTCCTCGTGTCCAATTCCTAGCATCTACATTTGCCCAATTCCCTCAAAACCAGCTAGCTCTTGATCAAAACAATAAACAACTACATGGACATACACAACATAACAAAAAGACCTTACCATCTCTTTCCTTACCTTTGAAAGAGATGATTGATAAATTGGTCAGTATTGGATAAATTGCTCTGATTTCATAGAAACTATTCTGACAACCATATAGGAAGTTGTATAAGCTTGACCAAACATATGAGTATCATGACGGAATGACGGTGCACAACATTAAAAATTGTCATTCTTTCAAAGACAAACTTCTTCAACTTATTAAGGTCGGGTGTACTCATTTAAGGGCTAAAACACTTTCAAGGGCAATACAAAGGGATAAATGAGCCAAACATGAAAGCTTCAAGTGTTAAAGAAAAGAAGAGAAGTCACATTGTTGTCGTCAACATGTTTATCATTTTAGCTTTGTAAACAAGGTCTTCAAGACCACATTTTATTTTGAGATGTTTTTTACAACTCAATTGTATCTTTTAATAGATTATGTCTTTTTATAGTCTAATCTTTCATTGAAATCAAGAACTATTTTGTTATAAAAAATGTACTTTGAATTTTTCTTATTGTCCATGATTGAATAAATATAATGTTAAAACTAGTTGAATCCCAAGGTGTGTCATGCAAAATGCTAGGAGGCACCACTATACGAGAAGTGGTATGAGTTTGACCAAACATGTGAGTATCATGATGGAGTGATGAGACATACTATATTTGAGGGACACCTCCAATGGAAATACAAAGGGATAAATGATTCAACCATGAAAGCTTCAAGTGTTGAAGAAAAGAAGAGAAGTCAGATTGTTATAGTCAATATGATTTGCCATTTTAGCTTTGTAAACAAGGTCTTCAAAACCACGTTTTATTTTGAGATATTTTGTCAAACTCAATTGTATCTTTTAATGGATTATGTTTTTTTTATAGTCTAATCTTTGCATTGAAATCAAGAACTATTTTATTATGAAAAAGGTAATTGACATTTTTATTATTGTCTATGATTGGATAAATATAATGGTAAAACTACTCGAACCTTAAGGTGTGTCATGCAAAATGTTAGGAGGCAATCCTCACTCTTTTAAAACTTATAATTGATCTCATGGCTTTGTTCAAAACATTGTGATCAAATCTGTTGTATAAAAAAAATCATTTGATGAAATAATCCAGAAAAATTAAATTTGCTTTTTTTTATTTAAGAAATAATTCAATGTTTGTTTAAAACAATGTTTAGGCACCCTTTATATAGGGTGGCAAATGAATAATTCAAAGAATTCTCATTCTAAGATGACCAAATAGTTTTTAAACTAAAATATGTAAAATACAAATATGTATGTACCCACACTTAATGTCTTTTGAGCCATTTTTTTTATGTATATGTAACGACATGTAATGAATTTATTAGTTACAGACTCCAAAACATAGTTATTTGTAAATCCAAACCATTATACCGGATAAGATCAAAATTTATCAGTTCTAACAGTTTGTGCTTGAAATAAGAAAAATGCCATTTTTGTTATCCTTTCACGTTCTAAAAAATATACCATTTGTAGTCTTTATTTGAACCTGAATAAGTGTTTCTTTATAAAGACCCTAACTAGGATTATATCCTACCTTAGGGAAAATAAAAACTCCAAAGACCAAGAGTTGATCCTGATTATGATCACACCCCATATTGGGGCAAGTATAATCAAAGATCAAAGACTGAGAAGATGTTGTGAAAGATCTAAAGAGCCCGAGAAATCCAAATGTTAGGGGGTATGTCCAGATGAAAAATAAAATTGACCAGATAAAGGTCAAAACAAAATAAAAATGCTATTCCAAAGCAATCAAAAAGAGCAAATCAAAGAAATATGATGAAAAGAAAGAACATCCAAAGACACAATGAGTCAAGTAAATAACAATGATCCTAAATCTTTAGAATCTTGAAACACTTTTTGAGCCTACGAATCTCTTTCTTTCCTAATCGAAAGTCATAGTCTGTATTACATGCCTTTAAAATTCCTTTTTAATTAAGCAAGCAAACAATTTGGACTGATAAATAGTGCTTTCAAGATACAAAGAGCTTTTTTTTAGAATCATGACATCGTGAACAAGCTATTTATTATTATTCATGCTGATAAAATACGTCTTAAAAGGGAGATTTTTTCAAAAAAAAAAACCATAAGTTTTTGCTTAAGCCTCTTACATTAAAACCACAAAATAGAAGGTCACCTTATCATGTACCTTCATCAATTCCAATATTGCTTGCATTGGATAAATTTCTTTTCTTAAAGATTAAACCTCTTGGGAATTGTAAGAAATTCAAAACAAAAATATTTTAAGCTTACATTGGATAAATTTCTGTTTTCAAAATGCAAGAAATTCATTTGAGTCATGGATAGCCTGACTTTGAGCTAAGACATGATCCTTGAATTTTGCGAATTGATTCCAAAATAAGAATTTCAAACACCATGGCTCATTGACTGAGTTTGCAAAGTTATTGATAAAAATAGACACTTTTTATGAGCTCTGGTTTTGGCATAAAATGTGTTTTCAATAGTAAAAAGAAAAAAGGATGAATGTTTTGCTTTAATTTTTTCTTAAGCAATGTCAGGTTTAGGTGTGAAATGTTCCATATATGATGTGTTGATCTTTCAAAACCAAAAAATATGCATTTAGTTTTGTTTGTGGGTTGGGTTTTCACCCTAATTGGTTTTAAAATTTGGACTGCTTTGTTTTTTAAGCTCATTGGTCCTTAAAGTTTGGTTTCATTCTTGATAGTTAAGTTTTTTTTTTTTGGCAAACATGCTCTTAAGATATTTTTTAAGCATGTGATTTTTTAGCTCTCCAAACATGGCCTAACAACATTTTTTTTTCATAATTTTAGATTTGTGTTTTAAATTGTATATGACCAAGTTTTCTTGTAAAAAAAAATCATAATTTCATTTTTAATAGAAAAAGGAAAAAGGAAAAAGAAAATAAAAAATAAAACATTTCATGAATTGACATATCACAAAATCAAAGAAATTGTTTTTAGTATTTGCATGTATTATGAATTTAATAACAAGTTTATTAAAACCATGAGGAATTGGCCTATATTTCAAAAACACCAAAAAAATATTTGTTTATTTTTAATATCAAGAGTTATGAACTTATACATAAGTTGTATTCTTGTTTTAAAAATAAAATGCAAAAAATATTTTCAGCTCTAGAATGACTAAACTTAACCTCTAAAGCCATGGTCCACTCTACTAGGGTGGACCTGCTTTAACCAATAGACAGATCATTGTTAGAAAAAAACACAATAATACCTTAATAATATGTAGAAAAATAAATAATATAACTTATCTTAGGTAGGGAGTACTACAGATAATATTATCCTTTATATATACAACCAGTTCCCTTATCCAGACTTTGAAAACCAGTTAGGGTTCCTAGTGAAAAATATACTAGTTAACGACTCCAAATATTTTTAACTAATAAAGGATAAGAATTCCTTGTTCTTTTCACCCATACCAAAAATCTTGATCCAGGAGAATGATCATCACGACGCCATATTTGTGCGACATTTGTACTCAAGTTTCTAATTTTGGTGTTAGATTCTAATGAGGTAGGAAAACCTACTATGATGAAATGACTCTTCACAAGGCTAAAATAAGGTGGCTGAAAGTGGAGAACAATGAATAGGTTCATTAAAATATCTGCAAAACAAGTTTCTTTGTTTAAAAGGAAAACCCTTTAATGACTAAGTCAAAAAAGAGAAATATGAGCTTGAAAAGGCAAATCGGTGTGGGCCTGAAAAGGTAGTGATGCATTTGAAAAAGAACATAAACCAAGTTATTTATATAACTATGAGCCCTTCCAAATTGCATGAAAATTAGGGTAAAGTCATTAATTTCTTTTTTATCTATAGTTTTAGTGTCTAATTAAAGGGTAAATATTTAGAATTGATGGATTACTTTTGAGTGTGGATGATGTCATGGGTATTATCCACTTGTCCTTGTGATTGATGGAGGTAAGTTTGGTTGATTCAGGCATGTCCATCCACCCAAGTTATGATTAGTCAAGAATATTGACACTTGTTCCTCTTGTATGTGTAGTGATTAGTACTTAAAAGTGTATTTTTATCAAGGTTTTATATCATCATTTTGCACTTGAAGTATTAATAACTCCTTAACTAGAGCATGTTTTATAATAATAGATCTGATAATATAAGATAGCTTTAATTTATGGTAAATGTTCATTTTAAATGCAGGCATATCTCATAATTCAAAGGATTGATTGATGTGATTAACTATTGAAAGTGAAAGGACAAAGAAACGGCTAAGATTAGAAAGGAGATACCGATTCAATTCAAATTAGAACACTGTTCAGTTATTGGGTCATATCTGGAGCTGTAGATCTTGGATTTCAG
>Ga0325414_1005871_pt1 | contig 12980 bp, 12 predicted proteins | sample PopdelMetagenome_8_FD_206183 | JGI IMG/M metagenome (GOLD analysis project Ga0325414, IMG submission 206183) | Populus deltoides microbial communities from Bellville, Georgia, United States - Leaf-PdKOR-R3 | ecosystem: Host-associated > Plants > Phyllosphere > Phylloplane/Leaf | place: USA...
TAGATATTACAGTTGCAATGTAATTCATATATAAAAGTATTTTATATGTTTTTCTTAATTGAAAATACTTGATTAATATTTCAATGCAGGTACTTGTTTAATCTCAAGAAAAAGGTTAAGAACAAGGTGCATGTTGAGGCTTCGATATGTGAGGCCTATATTGTTGAGGAGATCTCAACATTTATCTCGTACTATTTTGAACCTCATCTAAGATCGAGAATCAATCGCGTTCCACGGCATGATGATGGCGGTGAAGTGCCTTCCAGTGGGAACTTGTCAATATTCTCCAATACTGGACGACCCACACCTAAAAATGCCGTAAGAGGAAGATATTTGTCGGAAATAGAGTTCAAACAAGCACACAACTATATTCTATTTAACTGTGATGAGCTGAGACCTTTTATTCAGTAAGTTTATACTAATTAAACTTTGTTAGTAATATACTGTTAATTATATATTGTAATATCATACACTCATTATCACTTGCAGGCAACATCGACAATATTTGCTCTCCAATAACTCACAGCTGACCGAATCCCAGATCTTTCAATTACAAGATGAGCAGTTTGCCACGTGGTTCAGAACACATGTAAGCACTATCACAAACTCATTCTAACTTGCAAAATTACTGTACGTATGCATGTCATTATGAGATTTTCGTTCATTTACTGTTTATTGATGTACATTACATACAAGGTTTATCAAATGGGAAGGAGTGCACCTAAGTCATTGTCTTCACTAAGCCTGGGGCTTGAAAGAAAATGTAAGTGCTACAACGGGTATTTTGTCAATGGATATGTTTTCCATACTGAAGAATACGGGTAAGGAAGAAAGACATACAACAGCGGTGTTTGTGTTAAGGGATCCACTAGTAGTGAGTTAGAAGTTGACTACTATAGTAGATTAGAAGAGGTTGTCGAACTGCAATATCATAACGAGCAGAATAAAGTGTTTTTATTCAAATGCTATTGGTATGACACGACTGACAAAGGAATTAGAGTTGATCCACACTATGGTCTGGTTGAAATCAACTCAAAAGCTAGACTCCGCAACATAAACGATGTCTTTGTTTTTGCAAAGCAATGTTAACAAGTTTATTACACATACACCCCTTCATTTAGAAAGGATCAATGAAGAGTGGATTGGTTGTCTGTTTTAAAAACGAAACCCCGGGGTCGTGTCGAGGTTGTTCAGGATGAGAACGAAGACACAAGTGTGCGAGATGAAGTCTTTCAAGTTAGTGAGTTGGTTGAACCATATCGAATTGCTCCTTCGATTGAATTGGAAGAAAATTCAAATTTTCGTGTTTTCGATGATAGTCTTGTTGATGTTGATGCAGAGGAGTTGAATGTTGTTTTGAGCTCTAATTGACAAGCAAATGTTGATGAAGAAGATGATATCTATATTGAAGATTGCGATGAAGGTGATGACAATTCAATTGATAACGAAGAAGAAGAAAATTCTGACTAACAATCAAAATGAAGCCCTCTGTAAAACCAATTTTTTTTATGTAATTTAGATTATGGATGATATATTTTGTAACATGAAATATTTATTACTTGAAATAATTACTTGAAATGTCACAATCACAAAATAATTACTTGAAATGCCACAATCACCGACGTCCATACCGATGGAATAAGTCCGTCGGCATTACTTGAAATGCCACAATCCTCAACACCCATACCGACGGATTAAGTCCGTCGGCATTTCACATAGAGTTCGAAAATAATTACTTGAAATGCCACAATCACCTACGTCAATACCGACATAATAAGTTCGTCGGCATTTCACAGAGAGTTCGAAAATAATTACTTGAAATACCACAATCACCGATGTCAATACCGACAGATATAAGTTCATTGGTAAGTTGTCAGCGGGCTAATTTTACCGACAAAATTACTGATGGACTGTGCGAATTCCAAAGGGTTGTGCATTAAATGCATCTCTGACCGCATCCTCTTGCCGACAGAATTACTGACGGACCACGAAAAATATGGAGGGTCATTAAAAATTTTGGTGCCAAATTCAAAAATTACCAACGCATTTTTGACACTTCACCGACATAATAAATTAAAATAATAATTAATTTTATATCCGTCGGTAAAACTGCAATATAAGTTCCAACGATCGCCCCTTCAGTTTTTTTTTTCTTCTCATTTTTTCACCTTAAATTTCGATTCTTTTCCTCTCCATTCTTCAAAGCTTTCACCTGCAATCTCTAGCAAGTTTTCTTGTAAATCTTTTCAGTTTAAAAGGTATGTGTTTTTTCTATTTTATTTTACTTTAAGGCTTTTTTTTGCTATTTTTTTTCTATGTTTTTTGTTTTGGTGTATTTTTTGTAATGTAGATAAAGTATTGAATTCAACACATTATTAAAGTAAGCATATTTCATTCGTAAAGTCTATAGTTTTTTTTTGAATTTATTGAATATTTTTTATTGTTGTATTGGCATAATTATTATTAGTTAATTTGTTGAATATTTATTGTTAATGTTGAATTTACCTTAGTATTAGTAATTGAATATTTTGGAATAATTGTTAATTTTACTCTATTATTGCATGATTTATGTTTAATTTTTTCCATTAATTTTAATTGTTAGTCTAGAGTTTTTATTTATTTATTGAATATATTTTATTGTTGTATTGGCATAATTATTGAATAATTTGTTGAATTGCAATTCTTAATGTTGAATTTACCCTATGATTAGTAATTGAATACGTTGGAATAATTAGTATAGATTGGGTCAATTGGTTGTGGCTATTGTTAATATGTGCAGGTTTGTGGATTTAGGTAGTATCCAGTATAGGGGAGGTGCTGTTGAATTTTTTTTTTAACATTTAAATTTAATTATATAATTATTTGTATAGAATTGTGTAGATGCGTAGAATGAAAACCAAAGCTAGTTGCTCACGTATGGTCGCTACTAGTTTGTCTAGCAGCGAGGATGATATTTTCTTAGGTGCCTCTCAAGAAGAGGCACCTACACTACCTGCGCTGTCAACCGATGCTGCCTCTTCCAGTGCTACTTCACAGTGCGTAGGCGGCGTGCCTTCACAGCGGAATCAATTTACCCGCAAGTACGAGGCACAGTGGAAGGACGACCTTTGAATGTAAGTTTGTTAAGGTTTTAGGTTTTTTTTTTTAAATTACAACATAATTTATGAAGTAATCATTATTGAATTTATTTCATTTATTTTCAGGTTTACAAACATTGAAGCCGTCTGAGTAATATCATCGGTGTTTAAATCGTTGATGGAGATTCTATTGTTTCAATGGAGTCAGATATCCAAGCATCCTGAATGGATGCCTCAAATCAATGAATGGTTTGACAGGTTTGAGGTTGATGTTAATTTATAATTTTCAGCTTATTAATATAATTGAAAATAAATTATTATTTTTATTTAAAATTAATTATTTATACACAGAACAAATTCTGCTGGGACAGTGAGCATAACACTGTTGCGAGGAGGGTGTGGGAAAATCACGCGAAAAATCGAAAACAATACAAGATTTTTTTTAGACAAAAATTTTTGTTTCGAAATGTAATTTTTGGTTGCGTGAAGTAGGTTGCGTGATTTTTAGTATGAAGCACAAAAAAGGGCAAAACAAACCGCGAGATATAGAGGTTTCCAAGGCTGGAACGATGTTGCGGTTTGGAGGGATTTCAAACCGATATACATTCCGGAAGATATATGGCCGCATTATCTTGAGCACGTGATGTCTGAGAGGTTCACACGACGCTCACAGTCAGGTGCTGGCAACCGAAATCGGCCAATTCATGGTTCGGTGATAACAAACACTGGCGGCTCCGTTTCGTTTGCTGTATATGCGAAACGGATGGTAAGATTAATTTAAATGAAATATATCGTTAAATTAAGTTGTTGTTAATAAATATTTTTTCATTATAGGCTACGTCTCTTAGACGTGAGCTGAGCTCGATGGAGTTGTTTGTGGAGACGTACGTGCAGAGTCAAGAGCGCCAAAAGGAGGCGCAAGAGTTCGTTGATAACCATGCTCAACATTTTGTGGTATGTTTGTTCAACCATTTTATTTTGTAAGTTATTATGTTTATTGAATTGAATATGATGATTACTTTTTTTATTTTCAGGAGACCTATAATAATCGGTTGAGGGAGAGATACGGGGATGATATTTTGACCCATCCGGAATTCGATCCGGATTTATAGATGGAGGTTGGATCGTCAGGTGGATCCGATAAAAATCGGGTTTATGGGCTCTCCAACACTACGGCCGACAACTTGCGGTCGACCCGTAGTGTTTCAACCGTTGGGAGCTCCTAATCAATATCGAGCTCCCAATCTAAAGAGTTCGTGGCCTTGCAGCAACACACGACTCAGCTCACCGAAAAATATGACCACCTATCAGCGGAGTATGCACAACTCAAAGCGTGTCTCATGCACAACAAAGAGCGGAGTCTGAACAAATCAAAGCGTCTCAAGCACAACAAAGAGCGGAGTGTGAACAACAAAAAATGACTTATGAACAGCTTCGCGAAATGGTCATGAATATGGAAACATAGAGTGAAACATGTGCGCCTAATCCTTTTTGGCCGTATAACCACCAGCCTCCTCCTCCAGGATCTCCTCTTCCTCCTCTAACTCCACCTTTATATTAATTTGTAATAAATATTATTTACCTTTAAAACTTCATTAATATTTTTTTTGAAACACATTCAGTTTGTAATGAATATTATTTAACTTTGATTTTTTTGTTTTTGATGTTTAATATAAATTTTATTTGCATAATTGGTTTTTATTACCATTAATTTATATAATTTTATATTATATATTCTAAATAATTTTTTAAAAACAAATTTAGAAAAAACTATTACCATGGGTTTTACCGACGGAATGAATCCGTTGGCATCTGACAGTAGCATTCACCGACGCATTTACAGACGGATATATTCGGTCGATATTTCAAACACTCACCGACAAATTTACCGACGGGCTTAATCCATCGGCATTTGACAGTAGCTGCCACACTTACCGATGAATTTACAGACGGATATATTCGGTCGGTATTTCAAACACTCACTGACAAATTTACCTACGGTACGTATCCGTCGGTAAATCACGATATCACCAACGAAATAAAAATCCATTGGTATATTTCAAGCGGGAAACTTTTTTTTTGGTGCGCAAATTCCGTCTGTAAAACCATCGACAAATGGTTTTTTTGTTTTTCTAACTGATATAGCGACGGAATGGGGAATCACCGACGAAGGGAAACCTAAGTCCGTCGGTGAAGACGTCGGTAAATAAATCACCGATGAACTTCTAATCACACACCGACAGAATAGTTCCGTCGGTAAAACTTTAAAATCTTGTAGTGAAATATATTAAAACAACATCTTAGATCAACTTAGACCAGCCAAATCTATAATCTAGATCATAAGACCGTGATAACCATATATAAAATAAATTATAAAACTTAATTTTATCAATTCAATGTCTAGTGATGACATTGAAAAACAAAATCAACTAAAACAGGAAAAAATATTCCGAGTCAACTCGATTAACTTGCTAAACTAGTGATGATACGATCAAGACTACACCAAAAGATCCAATGCAAATTTCAACTACACTAATTACAAGATCATGGACAAAAAAACTCAAAGATGCATTCAATACGTTATTCATAGAATTTGGGCCAAAGTGAATTTCAAGGAGGTTACAACTTTAACAAGTAATGATCATATCTTGATCAATCTAATCTATGTATAAAGAGGCCTAATCTATCTACTTAATGGACTAAGTAATTTCAACAGTTAAAAATTTATTTTTTCTAATATATATTTTTAGCTTGTATTGAAGTTTTTTTTAAGACAGACTTTGATTTCAACAAATTATTATTAATATGTGCGAGAGTTTGCTTATATATTTTTGTTCTTCATTAAACTACTCTAACTTATCGAAGAATTAACCAAATTTTATGATGTCTTTCATAATTCTCATTCACATCTCTTTGTAGGCGTTGGGTGGCGGTTTGGTTATCTATTGTCTTAGCACCTCGGTATAGGTTATCGTTGTATCAAACTCAATTTCAAACTCAATCTTAACTTTCTTAGAAAGATTCGATTTGACTATGAGTTTTTAGGTCTTTATATCCACGAGGTTCGTATCAATTGGTATTAAAGAAAAACTTTAAATCAGGTTAAATTCCTTGGATCTTCAAGTTTTTTGTATATTTCATTGTTGCTATGTTTTTATTTTATCTAAAAACTAGTTATCACATCAAGTAAAAAAAAAAAACAAAGAAAGGGAAATTAGATGCCACGGCCTTGTCCATACCCAACCCTAGATGCTCCGAACATGGTCCCTACCTAATCTCGAGCACGTTGATCTTAGATTAACACCCATGTGCCACTAGCATAATAAATGCAGTCCTCATTGAATTTTGACATGACTCCTCCATCGTATACTACTAATGTAAAAAAAGCAATATTAAAAACTTTACAAAAACAATTTCTTGAATAAAAAGTTTTGAAATTTTGTTTTAATTTTATTGTAAACAAAAAGTAAGTTTTCATATCTCGTTTGAAAAAATGATATTATACACCTCTTATATTGACGGTGCAACAAAAACACAGAGTCTATCATTTGCTATGTTATCACTCTGTGCACCCTTCCTAGTGCCAACCTTTGTTCTGTACTATATGTTTATTATTTGAAAACTTCAAAGTTAAATTAGTAACAAAATATAATTTCTTTTAGCCCATTTTCCTTATTAATTCAATATCCAAATCTAAAAGCTTAATAACTTTTGTTTTTCCCATCTATATCCAACATGGAAACTAATATTTCTAAGTTTTCTTGTGTTATAAGAATTCAAGATTTACGAAAAAAAATTAATTTTTTGAGTTGTGAAATTACATCATAATTGTATGAATTAAATGTAGAGTTCTGGAAAAGGGATTGTATAACGAGTTTAAAATTTGTTAGGAGTATTCTCACAAAAATAGTGCTGAAAGACACAATGGGCAGTGGCAACGCATGGAACAATGTGAAAATTAGCAGCGTTGATAGGATTGACAGCATCGATAGAATCAACAGCAGAGATTGACAATAAGTTTCGACGATGGATAGTCCAAGGCTTGATGAAAAAACACTACTGACATGAATGACAACATGCATAGGCAGTTACAATGTGCATGGACAATGACATATTTGATAACAATGTACGTTTGACAAAATGCAAGGAGATGAGTTGATGTTTAACATGAATTCTGACATGGAAAGTGAACAGTCTAAGACATGCTGAGACATAGTAGGACCGATGATAGTTAGGCAGTTGGTTTATGGGAGGCAAGCCAAGGGAGTTAAAAAAGTTTGGGACAATTAGTTGCAGTTTACAATAGTTTCTTAATGGCCAAGACATGTGGAAAAATGTCTTAATCTATGTAGGAACTTAAGAACTGTTTTCTTAGTAACTTCCATTATGTTGTAATATATGTAGGCTATAAATATTATAATGTAGCATGCAAGGAAGATATTGTGCATAACACATACTAAAAGACTTGTGTAACTTCCTTTTTACTTATGCGTTCTGCTTGTCTTACAATAGGGGAAAGTGTGGTGAAAACCTTCTAGTGAGGGGCAAACACTTAGTTGGAAGGCAAACGTGAGTGAATTAATAGAGGGTAAGACTGAGTCTGACAGGGCCAGGCTATAGCATAAGGCTAAAACTTAGACGAGGTTTTAACCATGTGACAATTGGTATCAGAGCATGGGATGTTCTGGAAACATCAAGGATAATTCTGTAGAATAGATGAAAGATTTTGTTGTAAAGCTACTATGGGGTAGTTTGTGAAACTTGTGGCTTAACTTCATATGCCAAAAGCTATGAAAGTAATTTGGGAAAGGATGATGTGTCTTGAGGACTTAATGGGTTTGACTCCAGAACATGAAGATCATTCAGTTAATGAAAGGCTGGAGTTGGCTATAAAAATTATCGGGAGGGTTGCTAGATAATATGTTGAACTCATAACTGAATCAAGACGCAAGTGGCAGGTTGTAGAGGAAGAGATGTCTATCTTAAGGAAGGCAGTCGCAGACACTACTGAGGGTAGTGGCACTTTTAAGCCTAAAGTTCTAGAACCTAAACCATTAAGGGATGCAAGAAGTTATAAAGAGTTGAAGAATTTCTTGTGAGATATGAAACATTTCTTCAGTATGGCCAAAATTAAACTGGATGGTTAAGTGGACATCACAATGATGTATTTATTGGGCAACACAAAATTATGATGGCAGAAAAGGTCCAAGGAGGACTTGAATGCTGGGTGACCTAAAGTGGATACATGAGAGAGTCTGAAATATAAATTGAATGAACAATTTCTAACCCACAACAAGTCCTGGATTGTGAGGGAAGAATTGAAAAATTTGAGGCATGAAGGGTCTAAAAGGGATTATGTAAAGACATTTATTTTCTTGATTCTAGATATTGACAATATGTTAGAGGAAGTCAGGCTGTATAAATATTTATGTAGTGACTAGTGAGGGGAATGCTTGGGCTTTTGGATATTTTTCAAAGCCTAAGTATAGGGATGAGATGAAAAAGAAGAAGATTCGATGAGAAAGAACCTAGGTAGGCTACTGACAAGGGAAAGTCAGAATTGAAGGTCATTGAGTGTAAGACCAAATTTATGTTGTTTTATTTGTGATGATAATTATTTTGCTAGGGATTTCCCAAAAAGAGAAAAACTCAATGCTATCTCAATGTAGGAAGGTGTTTGAGGATTCTATATACATTAATCCCATGTGTGTGCTAGACAATTGAGTTGAAAATTCAATTGTGATAGGCCAGCCTAGTGGTGAAGGAAGTGACTTAGCCATTCTGCTTTGGGTGTGGTAAAGTTAGGGTTGATTTGTGCATTTTGATGAAGAGACAAATTAAGGGTAATAGAAGTATGCCTATTAAAAAAATCTTTGGGAGTCCCAAAGATCCCGTTAGACAGATCTAAAGTTGTTTAGGATTATACAAAGATTACCTGAAGATTTATTTTTTTTTTTGCTTTGAATATATGCTTCAAGGCTAGGTTATTGCAAACCACAACCCATCCAATTTTCTAGCCTCTAATGGTGATCCACATTAACTACCAGTGACAAATCTCCTAAACCCTTTTAGGAGAGAGAGATTTCTATACCTTAAAGTGGTTTTATATTGAACTCTTTTTACCTTAAGAACTCTTTTTACCTTAAGAACCCTTAAAAAATAAGATGCATAATATTCTATTTTTAGGGAAACCTAAAAACTCTATAAATAAAAAAATATCAATTTGCCCCTTAAATAACATCACATATATTATTTTAGTCTAATTTTAGAAATTTATTCAATCAATTCTCTACTTGATTTTTCTAGGTCTAGCATTCTATTTCCTTGTATAATTTACACTCTAGTTCTCAATTTCTAAAACTTATTATAATCAAGTCATATTTGATTAATCATTCTATTTTAATTTATGACTAATGGTTCTTATGTGTGTGACTCATTAGATTTCTTAATAAGTTGACCAAGATATAAATCATAATCCTAAATAAAATATGATTAAATAAATTAAACAAATTAATTTATTATGAATTTAATAATTGATTAATTTATATTTGAAAATCGAGATTAATGGGATTGGTCTCGATGCTTTGAGTTTGACTCAAAGATGTTTTGATCCTGTTGGAAACAAGTAGGCTATAGAAGACTTAGTCACAACTTGGTTCGAAAACAGGTTGATGATGGAATTATCAATTTTATTGGCATTATAGGATAAATGAATGGTGTTCTGGATGTGAACGAGGGCAAAGCCGAGAGGTTATGTGTGTGGACACAAATTTATGATAGTGGACAAACTTAGTGCATGTGTATTTCATGTCTGGCTGAAGAGGAAGTTAGGTTCTTCTAGTATGGGAGGTTTGTAATGGGATTAAAATTCATCAATGGCACGCTAACAAAAATAATATCGGAATGACATAGTTGGCAGTGACAACCTGTGGGACAATGTTAAAATCAGTAGCGTCAATGAAATTGACAACGTCGATAGAATCGACAGTTTGGGTTGGCTAAGAATCTAGATGATGGATAGTCCAAGGTTTGATGAAAAAACTACTGGCACGAATGGCAACATGCATAGGAAATGGAAACGTGCATGGATAGTGGTAGATTCAACAGTAGTGCATCTCTAACGATTCGACAGGAAATAAGTTGATGTTCAACATAAATTTTGACTTGGACAATGAACTATCCAAGGCATGCCAAGACACAATAGGACTCATAGCATGGGTGTTGATTGTTGTAACATTGGTTTGTGGGAGGCAAGCCAAGGGAGCTACTATAGTTTGAGATAGTTAATGATGGTTTTTGCCTGTTTCTTGTTATTAATATTAATAAAAATTAAGGGTTTGTCCTCTAATTACTTGAGCTTGACTTTATACATCTTGTATCTTTTGCGTTACGTTTATTTTACAATAAAGACAAGAATGGGGAATACCTTCCAATGAGGGAGGAATATTTAGTTGTCGGATAAAATCGAGTGGATGAGCGACTAAGGTAAGGTTGGGTTGCTACATGGAGCTGAAACTTGGATGAGATTTTAACCCTGTGACAGATAGCGTGGTATCTTTTCCATATCTGTTGCGTGACGGAGACGATCCAAAATAGCATATATATTCGAATGTTTTGCGGGAGTGTATGCATCGACCCTATTGAATAATTAAGCAGTCGAATCCGACCACGAAAGGGAGAGTTTGTGTCTTATTAGCAGAAGACAAACCTAAGGGGAAGTTGAAAAGAGCTTTTCATAGGCCCTCTTTTAAATACCAGCAAAGCAAAACAAAACAGTGTGAAAACACCGAAACCAAAACAAAACAAAATAAAAGCCGCGTGCACATAAATAAACAAATACCTTGTGACTCTTCCCATATTCATTGCATGGGTCCCCTCTTTATAATGCCTTTATCTCACTCTTCTCTTGGTCCCTCCCTTCATGTTTAGAGAGATGTGGGAGAGGGAATTACTGGTGGGGTTGTGATTAAAAGCACAGTCCGAAAGAAATGGCTCGAGAGGACAAGCACTTCCCATCTTTCTCAACCACCCATTTTGGTCATCTTCCTTCTATGACCAAAATACTCTTTTCAAGCGGAGGCATCTCACAGACAATGCTTTGTAGATCAAGGGTCATTTTAGAGCATATGCATTCCCTTTATGAAAGGGTTGACGAACACTACTCCAATGTAAACTCTCTCTTCCTCTCTCTGTGCAACAACAACATTCCTTCATAGAATAGAAAAAAAGGCAGACAAGATGGAGCCAGGCAATTGCAGCTGTAGTTCTGTACTTAATTTCAGTTTCTCTCTGGTGTTAGTACTTCCTTTCTGGTATAGTATCTTATAACTCTGGGAGACTGGCAATAAGAAAGTACATAGGAGCAAGCAAGAAGTGTCATCCTTCATCGACCTTCAATCAAGCTTTATATGTATTTATTCATGGATCCCAGAGCTAGCATGCATATATGTGAGGATTCTGAATATCATGTATGTACGTGAATTAATTGTGGCTTTAATTTCGATTCTTTTCTATTATTATGTTAAATGGATCTTGACGATGATGATTCATGTTTTTCCCATCATTTTTCAATAGATTGACATGTTTTAAAAAAAAAAAAACTTTACTCTATATAACAGATCCCTCTCTCTCACTTTCCAAATTTGTATACTTGATCATTACTATCGATTAATACAGTTATCGGTTAATTCTTTTGTGATTCATCATGAGATTGCACTCGTGCACTTTGGCTTTTAGTTACTCTGTGCGTAATTAATTGGCTAAGTGGAGTTTGCTCCTTCCAACCTTTCAAATTAAAATTGTTTCTACTAAAACTAAAACTTTGATTTTTTTTTTTTATATACATAGCGTAGTCTCGAACACGAGACCTTAGGACTGGTAGGACATATATGTCCATTGGCAAGCTTCGTGAAATTTTCACTATCATGTAAACTATACTAGATTTGTTTTTCCTTGCTATTTTTTTTTAAAGTGTTTAAAAGTATAATAATGGTTATTTTTTAAAATATATTTTGCTAAAAAATATATAGTTTTTTTTGATATCAACATATCAAAATGACAAAACAAAAAATTTAATATTTTTAAAAATACTATTTGAAACGAAATTCTAAACAACCTCTTCCTTGCCTAACAAGTTTTGGAGTATTAATGAAGGTTATATATTTGTGTTAATACTTCGTGGAGTATTAACGGTTGAAAACTTTGGTAAGTTGCAACTCTTGATTAGATTATATGTCACAACCATTTTGTGTTTGTCATGGCTTTTCTTGTAGTCGCCAGCAATTCCTCGTACAAAGATTAATGTTAAAGTAGCTAGATTAAGCAGTATAAATTGGTTTAATTTTAAAAAAGGAACGATGGTGGGATTAAGATTGTCAAAAATATTTTTTTAACACAACACGAAATATATAATATAAACTTGAATTGTAAAATCATAAGTAAAATATTATAACTAATTATATATTGACAATTTCAATCGAGTAGTAAATAATAATATAATATAATTAAAATAAAAGTGAAATAAGCAATATAAATATTCAAACATATTAAAATACATGATTCAAATAAAAATTCATACATGATTTAAATAACTTAACAATACAATATAATACAATTATATCCATAGAATTTCATTAATAAACCTAAAATAAACAATCTGTTGGTATATTATGTAACTAAACACAGTCTCATTGCCTTTATTTTCCTTATTATTCCTAAAATATTCATTAAAATCGTTATCATCTAAAAAATTATTACTACTACTATTAATATCAGCATCGATATTGTGAACATTAATACTAGTACTACTAATATAAAAAACTGATGATAATTTATCTCTCCTTTTATTTTCTCTAAAACACCTATTTATATTTCAATTCATCTTAATTTTACCAGTCAATCCAT
>Ga0325414_1005874_pt1 | contig 12978 bp, 9 predicted proteins | sample PopdelMetagenome_8_FD_206183 | JGI IMG/M metagenome (GOLD analysis project Ga0325414, IMG submission 206183) | Populus deltoides microbial communities from Bellville, Georgia, United States - Leaf-PdKOR-R3 | ecosystem: Host-associated > Plants > Phyllosphere > Phylloplane/Leaf | place: USA...
GCGTGGGGGTAATAATAATTATTTATTGTTTTTTTTTCCAAGAAGTTGGGCTCATAAGTTTCAGCCCATGTACCCCAAAGAAGGCCTAAAATGAGTTAATACTTCATACGTAAATCCGACAAAATCAAGACCCAAACTCTCAACATCTTAAACCCTAGAATAAACCACCTCCTTCTCCTCGAAAACTCTCTTGGCTTCGGTTAGCTCTGCTTTCACTTTGCAGCCTCTAACCTACAACAACAGCCATGGGTAAAAAGATTCGAGAAGCCAATCTTGACGGCGAACCGATTGCCCAACAAGAAGCCGCAAATGGTCACAAATCAGATAAAAAGAAAAGGAAGGATAAAAACAAGAATCAAGAACCTGAATTCCAAGAGACACAAAAGGAACCAACTCTAAAGAGAAGGCTTGAGGAAACCCAAGACCAGGAAACCGTCAAGAAAGAAAAGAAGAAGAAGAAGAAGCATGAAGAAGAGAAAGACAAAGAAAGTGAAAGTTTTCCAGAAAGTACCAAGAAAGATAAAAACAAGAAGAAAGAAAGCAAGAAACAGGAGGAAAATGGGAAAGAAAATGTAATTCATGAAGTGAAGGAGGAAGTACAGCCGCAAGACAGAGTAGTGGTGTCCGGAAAGGATACACAAGAGACAAAGTATGCGTCTTTAAAGTCTTTTGCTGAGGCGAAACTGCCTGATAATGTGTTGGAATGTTGCAAGAATTTCAAGAATCCATCTCCTATCCAGGCTCATGCTTGGCCCTTTTTGTTTGATGGGCGTGATTTTATTGGGATTGCAAAAACTGGATCAGGTAGATTTTGTGGTTTTATTTTGTGTGTGCTGAAATGTGATTTTGTTGTCCATCCGTTAATTATTTATTTTTTTGTGTTGAGTGTGGTGAATTTAATTTTTATATGTTTATGTTTTTTGAATAATTTGAAACTAGAAATAAAATTTGATACAAATATATGATTTAGGTAAGACTTTGGCATTTGGGATACCTGCAATAATGCATATTCTGAGCAAGCGAAAGGGGAAATCGACAAGGGGGATAAATCCACTTTGCCTTGTGCTTGCTCCTACAAGAGAATTAGCTGATCAAGTATGTATTTTATTTCCATAAGCTGTAATTTTAAATTTGTATCCCATAAAAAGCTGGCATATGCATGCTGAAGTTTCTTCCTTTGAGCATGAATTGTAAGAGGTACACAATCTTCTACTATGCAAGTGAAGATCATCTGAGAATCTGCAGTTGAATGATTTCAGCAACATGGGTGTTGCTACAATTTTTCTGGGCTCATTTTTCGCAGAAGCTACAGCAGAGGTTTTAAAACTTCGACAAATGCTTTTATTTTTCCATCAAAAGAAAACCGATTGTCTGCTTACGAATTGAGACCCTTTGTGGGTGCCAGCAGGCAATCACACCTCATTTGATTGTTGAAAGAGGACGATGGCATGTGGGAAAAAAAATATAAAGCCAGTGCTTTACCTTGAAAAGAAGATCAACTCGTTTGTCATTGACAACATGGAAACAAATATGTTGGTTTGGGTAGAAAGAATTTGTATTGATTTTCTCATTGTAGTCCAATTTGTTTCCCTCTTTTTTTGTTTTGCCAACTTCACTATACACTATACAAATGATCTTTTAAAGTTAAAACTTTTGTTTTAATTTGATTGTTGAAACTCATTGGTAGAAAATGGGATGATTCTTTATCTTCTGTGACAGATTTCAGTTGTTTTATGTGATGCTGGGGAACCTTGCGGTGTGAGATCAGTTTGTATATATGGAGGAACTTCCAAAGGACCTCAAATCAAGTCTCTGAAGGCTGGCGTTGTACGTTATTCTATTATCTCTCTCAAACTAAACACAAGGGCATGCATTTTCTCTTTCTTTCCCATGCACACAGAGAGACTGCATAAGTACGAACTTGTCAGCATGCTTTGTCTTAATCCACATGTATATTATTTTGATGCGTGACATTTCCTGTTATCATTATTTGTTTACAGTATTCTTTTCTCTTACATGCTCAGGATATTGTCATTGGAACCCCTGGCCGTTTGAAGGATTTGATAGAAATGAATGTATTGCACCTTGCAGAGGTATCTTTTGTGGTAAGTTAATCAATAACTGCTTCCCCAAAATTGCTATTTATTGGATCCTTTTTATTTGTATTCCATAGCCTTATGTTGGTTAGCATGTTATCTTATTGTATCGAGCTTTAAACTGAGTGACTCCTCTAACCAAATTATATATGAGAATACAACATAAATTCAGGATTACCCCAAGTGGCTCAGATAAAGTTTACAAGGTGTTGTCGTGGATGCTCGACATATAGGATATCTATCATTTCCAGCATTGCAGTTTAAACTATTGTTGATACATCATGCATGCTGGAGGTTTCTGTCTAGTTGCTGGAGAGTTTGTGGTATTGTGTAAAGAGCCCTTTGCCTGTGATAGTTAAATTGTTTACTCTGAGGTTTACAGTTTTCCAATATTCCAAGAGGTTAATTTTAATGTTTTGTTCCTGAACTGCATCATCATTATTTAAAGCAAACTCGTCTCTTGGTTTATGATAAAAGTTTTATTTAATGCTGTGGTAAGACCATGACTCTGAGTTGTTGAGTTGTTTTATAAGCCAATCGATTGAAAAGGATATTGGTGTTCATTTTTCTCCCTTGTCAAGAAGGATGATGGTTATGTACTCTAGTGTCTTTGTTGCAGTTGCAAGCATCATTATATAGTCTTTTGTGCATTTCATATTGCTTTAGTAAATGAATATATTTTTGTAGCATTCTAACTTGAAAGAATTAAAATTGATTTTTGTAGTAGATGAATATATTTGAATATATTCTGTAGTAAATGAATATATTTGTACATGAATATAGTCATATTGCTTTAGTAAAATTGATTTCTGTAGTACATGATTATATTTGTAGCATTCTAACTTGAAAGAATTAAAATTGCTTTCTTTAGGTTCTTGATGAAGCAGATAGAATGCTGGACATGGGATTTAGACAGGAAGTTCGTTCAATATTGAGCAACACATGTTCTGGTATGTGGTATTATTATAAGATACAGTTATATATGGAACTGCACAATCACTTCAAGACAACAATCCAGCCTTGAAATTCCTAGAAACTCTAGGCTCAGTACCAACCTACCCCTGGTCACAGTTTTTCCTCCATAACCAATGATCAGTTGCTGACATGTATAAGACACTGATATATCTCCTTAGGAGAAATATCCTTATTCCCTAGTTGACGAAGAGGTACTTGGACATTTAGATTTTAACTATCTTCTCTCCATTTTATATTTCTACTCTTTTTTGGTAAGTTTTTAGTGCAGAAATGTGCATTGAAAGCCTCCAAGCAGGGAAACCTATACTTAAAAGGTACAAAGTAAAACCTCAAAATCAAAAAGCTTAAACTCTAGACTCCCACCCTGAGTTCTTTTAAAGGTATGGAAAGGATCTAACTCTTGCTCCCTCCTTCAAGAAATAAATAAATGAATAAAGAACTTTCCACGACAAAGTCGTAGCCCGAAGAGGTTTATTTTGAGTAAGCTTGTTGCATTACGTCAAGGTGTTTGTTTGTTTGACTCCCGTGTTTGTTTGTTTGACTCCTGTGGAACTTGTAATAGAACTTAAGGCAAACTTAGTTTAAGTGTATAGAAAAAGAAGTAATAAATTCCACTTGTTAGAACCTTATTGCATGAAAAATAAGAGAAATTTGTTTAGTTGATGTTATTTATGTTCTTACTTAAAGTGTTATACTAAAGTTACTTGAAATCATTTTAATTATTACAAGCTCAAATAAACTACATTTGTAATGCACATGTATTTGACTGTTGGTACAAATCTCAAAACCTGTGCAGCTCGCCAAATGATAATGTTTAGCGCTACATGGCCTTTAGATGTTCATAATTTGGCAGAAGAATACATGGACCCAAATCCTGTTAAGGTGTGGCTCTTTGCATACCATTCCATTACATATTTGCTTTTCTATATGCTCTAAAATATGAGCTCCATCTCAGGTGGTTGTAGGTTCTGAAGATACAGCTGCCAACCATGATGTCATGCAGATTGTTGAGGTCTAGTTTCTTAATGCCCAGCAGGAGGCCCTTTTTCACTATTCAATGTTTCAATTAATAAAGAGAGATGTTTGTCCTTATATTTACATTATCACTTCCATAAATGCAGGTATTGGAGGACCATTTGCGTGATCAGCGTTTACTTGCTTTGCTAGAAAAATATCACAAATCTCAACAGTACGTTTGCTATTTTTTTACTGGATTTTGTAAAATTTGTTCTACAGACATATCTTGGGTTAATGCCTGAGCTATTTGAGCATGGAGAATTTAGAGCAATAGTTTTTTTAAACAGTACGTTTGCTATTTCATTACCATCTTCTTTTGTTTTGATGAATGACCAAAAAGGGATTTTATTGGTTTTCAGAAGCTGATGCTTAATGAGTGTTTACTTTCAGAAAACAGTTTTCCCAAGTTCATTTTAATTTTCATCTCTATTCTAAATTGCTTCACCATCGAAAACTAAGAAAACGTTTGTTCTCACTAATAATTTTCTAAGATAGAAAGCTAGGACCATGTTTGGATTATTTTTAAAATGACGAATGATGAAGAGATCAAATAGCATGTTGACTAAACAGGCCCTTGTTTTTCTCTAAAGTGGAGAATTTGGAAAAGAACTAAGTTCCTTTTTAAAGAATCTTGTTTTAAATTTTTAATCAGCAAATATGTTTTCCATTTTCTGTTTTTTTTTTAGAAAATTGGAAAATTCTTGATATTATACATGAACTAATGCCTTCTTTCCTCTATTTGCATCTGTGACGCTTTTATTTTACAAGTCAATGCTATCCTTCCTTGGTTATCTGAAATGGCCTCTATATCTCCATGCTAGATTATGGAAAACCTTGAATTTCCATATTTTCCTTGATATGCCTTGATTATTCATTCATGGTGCTTATTCATGGGTTGGGCCTCTAATCAGGAATAGAGTGTTGGTTTTTGCCTTGTACCAAAAGGAAGCGGAACGTCTTGATGGAATGCTAAGAAAAAGGTACACAAACATTATTTTGGTTATTGTTCTCTATTTGCTAAGTCAACATTTTCTGGCCAGCTGCTGAAAGTACAATTGGAAATCGATGCTGATTTCAATGAGCTTGTTTTCACTTTCTTTCTTTTTTGAACTTAGCTGCTGAACTTTAATTTTTTTTATTCGAGTATCTCAAACTATTTTTTTAATTAAATATAGGTCTTCTCGTTAATTTTGATCATAGATGATACTTTAAAAAAATGACGTGTCAAAAAAACACGTGTGATTTGAGAAGAAAAAGTTAATGGAGGGCCCTACCTTTTACCCCCAAAAAATAGTTCATGGTAATCAAATAAAAAAAATTAAAGTTCAGCGCTTAAGTTCAATTTGACCCAATTTTTAGGATAGTTTTGGGTAATTTAGCCTTTCTTTAACTTGTTTTCTAGTGGTTGGAATGTTGTTTCTATTCATGGCAACAAAGCACAAGAACAACGAACGAAGGCATTGTCATTATTCAAGAAGGGCAGCTGCCCTTTGATGGTACGTTGAACAATTACAGTTTTTCAAGTATCATAAGACAGTTTTTCAATTTAAGGCGTGCACGCTTGGACATTTAGTACTTCACTTATGGAACAATTAATTTGTCTTCAATATGCTTTTCCTTTTTCAATGATGTAATGTTAATGAGTGGGCAAATCCTCAAACCATGTTTTTCCTGTTTTAAATACAGTTTTTATGCTGAAAATGACGTGTAAAATTTATCTTCGGGATCAGTTGTCTCTTAGGAGCTACTCATTGTATATGAACCTTATTATTGTAATAGTTTTCTTTAAGTTCATGTTTGGTTTTGCTGGCAATTGATTAGAATTTTGGGTGTTCTCTCACATCCCTATATCTATAGGTTGCTACTGATGTGGCTGCTCGAGGATTGGATGTTCCAGATGTAGAAGTAGTAATCAACTATACCTTCCCACTTACCGCAGAGGATTATGTCCACAGAATTGGCAGGACTGGACGGGCTGGCAAGAAGGGTGTTGCTCACACATTTTTCACGCATCATAATAGGGTAATATTTAAAACCTTTTTGGTACTGCTGCTTTAAATTCTTCTATCAAACTATCAAGTCATTGATTATGCAATATTTTGGCCATTATTTTCTCATCTGATGATTATTTCAGGGGCTCTCTGGAGAGTTGGTCAACATTCTTAGAGAAGCTGGGCAAATCGTGCCACCTGCCCTTTTGAAATTTGGCACTCATGTGAAGAAAAAGGTGCGCATATCTATCCTACATTATCCACTAATGTTCTTACATGATTATTCAATTTATGAACTGCAACTTATGTCATGTTCATGCACATTGAACTAATGTCTAATGAGATGGCAGAAACATAATTAGCCTGAAGTATGAGCTGGTCTCATTAATTTAGGTACTTAGCGCCTTATGAACCTCCGTGGTTGCATTCATCATTCACAGTGCTTTTTCTCGTTGCAGGAGTCCAAGCTATATGGGGCTCATTTCAAAGAAATCTCTGCAGATGCTCCAAAGGCCAAGAAAATAACTTTCAACTCGGATGACGAAGATTAAAGCATATGGTCTCCTCCAGATTTTGTAAGATCAGCAATGAAACAAATATACAGTATCGGTTATCTATTATTTAAAGTGGTAAAAGCTGTTCTTTCTTTTAGTCTTTTTCTTGCCTCCTCCTCCCCCCCGCTTCTTGTCTCTTCTCTTTGCTTATTTACATAGGTGAGATATCAGCAACATTTGATTCTTTGGCAAATTTTCAGTAAAATTAATGTCGGTCGTTATTGGATTTAATCCGCTCCGGTTATCTTTATGTATCTCTCATTTATTCATGTATCAACCTTTTTTTATCGATTTCTTTGGTTGCACTGAACGTGATAAATGTTCAACAATAACATAAATCAAGCTCAATAATAAAATCAAATGAAATCCAACCTCATAGGATTAAGCTTAATCTCCTAAGTGTGAATTGTTTTGATTTTGGTGTATTATCCCGGGGTTGAAACAACTCAATAACTCAATTTTATTAATATTGTGTTTGAAATTATAGTAGAAATTATTTTTTAAAGTGTTTTTTTATTTCAAAATATATTAAAATAATATATATAGTTTCAAAGGCCTTACTGCAAAGTGCATTATAAAGCAGGTTGCTTGTTCCATGAACTAACTGTTGAATTTCATCATCCTAGTAAAAACGAGTGAATTTAAAATAAAATTAATATGCGTCTCTAGTGCCAATGATAATGGTAATGAAATATTAATTTAAAAAAGATCATTAAAGATACATGGTAATAAACATATAAACTTCTTAGATTTGTAAGCATGAACACTAAATAACTAAAAGTATGGCGAATAGAACAAACATTATTCAATACTTGAGTGGATATGGATTGATAACAACCTAGGTCGGAGATCATAATTTTGCCTTGAGATACGTGCTAATCATTGGACTCCTAAGAATGTGTGTGGTACTAGTCTAGCTCAAATAGTACCTCTCATTAGATATCAAGCATAGGGGATAAGGAAGTTTTCTTTCGGTACCAAACTAAATTTATTAGAGATCATAATTTTGCCTTGAGAGACGTGCTAATCATTGAACTCCTAAGAATGTATGTGGTACTGGTCTAGCTCAAATAGTACCTCTCAAGGGTTGTTCGAAGCCCAAACCTACCAATATCAGGGTGACCGGTAGCTAATCTCGTGGTTAGGTTGAGGCATAACCGCATGGCCAGACAACTTGGCTAACCAGTCTAGCCTCATGTGACTAGCCAGACAACAGGGTTACAAAAGGAAGCCAACAGTCTTGGGATTAAAATAAGTAGCTTTCTCCTCCGCATTATATACTTGAAAATGAGTTTCAGAAAGGTGGGCGATACAATGGGCATGTATACGATACAAAGCAAGCAACGGGGAAGTGAGACAAACAGAAATGATATTGAACAATTATGTACAGATCTTAAACTGTTTATCGGAGCCTTTCTTTTATGAATATTTCAGAGACGCGGGCTTTTGATAGCACCTGGGTAGTTTTTGATGTTCTACAATGAAGCTATACAATAATCTACAGACAACTAGATACAACTCCTTGCAGTTTTCAACTACAGGTAGTAAAAACCAACCTTTGACAGAAATGTTATTTTCGGCGAGTATGGTAAATAATCTACGGACAACTAGATACAATACAAATCCTTGCAGCTTTCAACTACAGATAGTAAAATCAACTTGTAGCAGAAGAATCATTTCCAGCGAGTATGAAGCTCCTGGCTCCGTATTACGGGACTCGGCCGGGAAGAGTCATTCAGACTCTCCAAAGAATGGACTTCCCATCCCCATTCTCTCCAGGAGGTTGAGTACACTTCTGGGATGTGCGAGACCCTCCAACAGTCTCCCCCTTGAAGTGTCTTGATTAGTTCTCGAGGCACATCGAAAAATCCTAGCTCTTTCAGGTTTGTCAGATGCTCAATGCCTTATGGTGCCTTCTGCAGTAATTTTCAGCGCTGAATACTCAGCTTTTTCACCACTCGTGAATTCAAAGTATAAATTAAAAAGTTTATCCAATCATATAATTAAATAAATTAATTATTATTTATATAAATAAGTAAAAAAAAATTGTTAATAATAAATAAAAAAGAAATGGAAAAATTGAGAGATAGATATATGTTAAGATATTTAATCTTGTAAAATGAGTTATTTATTTATTTTTGTCAACTGAATTTATTAATTCAAATCAATAAAAGATAATAAAACTAGAAATACATGTGAAACTGATAAAATAAAATAAAATATATCTTTTTATATAAAATAAAGCTCATCTATGTAAAATAAAAAATAATTTTTCAAAAATTAAATAAAAATAAAATATTTTGAAAACAATTCTATTAAAAAAAGACTTGCAAAACCCACAGTCTAAGCAATGAGACGAGAATAAATCGATAGATAATAAATTAAAGATAACCATAATTTTTTTTAACAAAAAACAAATAATATAAAATAATAAAATCATAAAAGAAAATGAAAAAAAAGATCCTGAACTACATGGACTTTTCAGACTCGTTACTCATGTTATTAAATAGAAGCATGAGAAATAAAAAAAAACTACAAAGTCTATTTTCCAACAAATCAAATGCCAAAAGATAAAACTTGAAAAAAATTAATCACACAAAAAATTATGATTACAAAAACAAGGGTGGAAGTCAAAATAAAAAATAAATTAGAGGGTATCAAAAAAATTTAAATTGGAGGGTTAAATTGAAAAGGAAAAAACTTTAACAAAAGAAAAATAAAATCAAAAAAATAAGAGCTAAATTGAAAACAATAAAACAACATAAACTTTAATTGAATGATACAATTGAAAACCAACAAAATTTTAACAAAAGAACCAAGAAAAAAAATTAGAAATCAAAAGAATAAGGACCGAATTAGAAAAAATAATAAATGAAAAATTGTAATTTAAAGACTTAATTGAAAACATAAAATTTTTTTATAAAATGAACAAGAACAAAAATAAGGAAGAAAAAAAATAATTATCATCAACATACCACCCATAATTCGCTGCCACGCGCTGCCTCATAAGAAAGAGAACATTGTTAAGCTTCTAAGGACATGATGAAAGGACAAGTTACATGATGAAAGGACAAGTTCAGCCACCGTATAACATCGCATGCACCATCTAAAAAACGGTTATGTTACTCACTCATTGGCACGTCTTCAACATGCACTAATATCTTTTTCGAATAAAAACAATTTTGCAAATGAAAAAAACCAGAATGCCCCAGAGTTATGTCTTGAGTTTTGCCTTTTCCAAGGGTGAAAACATATTTTTACTTACTAAGTGAAAATTTTAAAACTCTTGGTTAACAACTTTTTTTTTACTTGAGGGGTAAATACTTTTTTATAACATTTTTAAAGTTTTTGAAAAGAGTACATCTCTAGATTTTGTTAATTTTAAAAGTATAAATAATTTTTTATTGTGCAAAAAGATTGAAAAAGAACCAAGATATCATCAAACAATCTTTTATAATTTGCAATGAACCTCTGAAAAAAAGTAAACTACCCTCATATCAAAGCCTCTTATTTTTTAAACACAAAAGCATAGTAATTTTATTGTAATAATCCACAATATTCTGTATCTATAGCTACAATGAAACTCTCATGCACTGTTTATGTTAATGTGCCTAAGGCTATAACACCAATGAAAATAATACAGATCCAACTGTTTAAACAAGCAAAATAAATTGGTTTGTGAAGAAAGTCCAAGCACGTAATCTCCCTCCAGCCATCCAAATTATAATTGCTTGGAACTACATTGATCGATGAACACAAAATATTAACTGCAAACTTCCTTAGTACACGACTACAAATATTTCACTAAATTAAATCACTGAAGAAACAAGAAATTAATAATAAATAAAGGCAGACAAAAATCAGAGTACCAATAGCAAAATTATAGTATTTTGCATTAATTAAAAAAAAAAATCGACAGACAGCATATGCTCAATGTGGGCGATCCGGTCCTCCAAGACGTATAAAAAATTTCTAGGTGAAGCAATCTTTGGGGGGAGGTCAATTTCCAAAAGGAATTTTGATGGAAATGGCTGACCCAGCAAAAAATCTATTTACTCGAACCTTACGGAAATGGTAGCTATTTTGGGCCAATTAATGCCATACAGATACAAAATCTAAGTTCATTTGAACCATGATATCCAGTTTTTCTCTTATGACATTTTATCCCCTAGATAAGCAAAAACCCTTTTCTTAAATACCTGACCTAACTCAACAATTTCTGATTCTTTCACATGTCCTTTGACATCAGATTGCCTGTGTCTCTGGTCTTCTTGGGACAACCTGTTTGCAATATCGATGGTCAAAATAGCCATATCTCTTCTTGCTGTTAATACATGCAACGCTATAGCCGAGTAGCCAGGATTGGACACAAGTCTATTAAGTAATATCAGTGCCTCCCGAATCAGCAATGTCCTACATATACAGAGGTATTGACGACAAGAGAAGCAATCAAGGAAAATGGGCCAAAAAATGTAAGCATAGACAAACTATTTAAGTGGTCCACTGACCTTGCTTTGATGCTTCTTTCTGGCTCAGCAGAAGCTCCTACATCCATTTCGGACACCAACACTTGCAAAATCAACATAAGAAAGTTTGTCTCTCCAGGTAATTTGCAAGTCACCATAATTTCAAACCCAGGTTTTCCAGATGAGGCTAAAAAGGCCAGCATGATGATAGCCCGCTTGCGAAGTTCAATATCCTGAAAGCCATTTACTACAAAATGAAACAGATTGCATTTTGCAGCAAGTACCATGTTTGTATGCTTTAACAGAATAAAAGAATAAAATGAAAGATAAACCAGATTGCATAATGATCAGAGTCATTTTATGTAGAGATAGATTCCAATAATAAAATGACAAAATGAAATGCAATTTCATGTCCCTTAATTAAAAAGGTGTAGACTTCCATTAAAAAATAAGGGGAAAAAAAGTGGCGTCTCACTGTTGCTGCACAGCCTCTAGACATGCCATATTAATATAAAGAAAGTCATGAGATAAGATGTTACCTAGGATATATTAACACAAGTTTTCTCTTGATAACATTGTATCATAAACAAAGAACATAAGTTCAAAACCAGAACCAAAAAACAGGCAAATGCAATGGGAGAAATAAACTGCACATTAAAAATATATGAAAAAATTGTGCCACATCAAATTGAGTCGTTAAACTGAGAGCTAAATTATCACACCTACCTGTAGGCTATATCCAGAGCAAGCAATACATTCTGCCAAGCCCTCAAGGGTGCTACTGAATCCTTTGGGTGTTAAAGTAATTTTCTTGTCATTTGTGGAATCAGAAATCTCTGCCTCTTTACAACCAGAGCAAAATATGCTCAACAGCTTGGAACCTTCAATTCAACAAAGAACCGTAAGCTAGGAAGGGTTTTGCTGGGTACACCATGGAAGTAGCATGTCAAGTAGTTCAAATCTTCGACTCCTAAAAGAGGGAGGTACAATAGAGTACTAAGCAAAATAAGGTAGTATTCTTAATTTATTCAGCTCAAATAAATAAACTTCATATGGTTTAGTGGGTAGACATGGTTATGAATGTGTTAACCATAATCCACTGCTGCTTCTGATTGTTCAAACTTTTCAAGTAAATGAAAGGTCTCCAAATAAGTGTCAAAAGAATGGGGGGCAAGGTTGCAATATCCTCCAAGGTATATTTATAAGGACATCAATGGGGGACCGGTTCTATAGAAATTAGGACCTTTATTTTCTAAATACTAGGACTTTCTGAGTAGTTTTTGTAAAATGGTGCTATTTTTGTTTGGCATTGCTGATATAACCATCCATGTTTTATTTGATTATATTTGGTGTACGGGAATGATGGATTATTGAAATCTTGACTATTCTTTTTCACCAATTGTATTATAGGTCTCCTTGAGGACTCATGGAACCCCTTGTCAGTCGCTATGGTTTATCTTCTCTTTTGATAACACACACACAGATGTATTTATATATCCAGAATGCTGTAAGACAAAAGATCTTGGATTCAATTAGTTCTTGCAGTAAACCATCAGATGCTAGCAAATCTTTATGAATGGCCAGATGGTGTGATTTTCTTTCTTATCATATGTTTGTTACTCATTTCAATTCAAAGGAGCATTTGAGATAAACTAATCCAATTCAGTGCATACGAGTTTATTCTGAGCATTTGGATAGAAAAGAAATCTTTTTCTACTAATCAGGTGTTTTACAGCTTTTAGGGTATAGATTTGCTTCTTTCTTTTAACCAAACTAGAAGATGCACACAGTCACCAGCAAATCACATGAATCGATATTTGCAAGCATCAAAACTTGATCCTTCAGTTTTGTACTAGACACTACACCGCCGCTTATTCAT
>Ga0325414_1005879_pt1 | contig 12973 bp, 8 predicted proteins | sample PopdelMetagenome_8_FD_206183 | JGI IMG/M metagenome (GOLD analysis project Ga0325414, IMG submission 206183) | Populus deltoides microbial communities from Bellville, Georgia, United States - Leaf-PdKOR-R3 | ecosystem: Host-associated > Plants > Phyllosphere > Phylloplane/Leaf | place: USA...
ACCAATGACAGCCTAAAATTATGATCAAAGAAAGCAGATGGCAAAAACTAAAAAAACTAAAACAATTTTTTGTTTGAAAAGGAAATTGCCATATGTAACAAGAAGGAAAGAGAGAGTTTCGAGCATGCTTTCTGTTGGTTATTGGGTTAGGGCTGGTTCACCCATGATGGATAGGTCTGGTCCAAGTTATTAGAGGAGTTACTAAAGGAAGTAATCGTCTCCTCTAATCATATATAAAGGGACATAACCCATATGAAATGGTAACTTTTCATTATTTGAAAGAATATAGTTCTCTCTTTCTCTTCTCCCATCTTGACTCTCTGCATTGACTTGACAGGATTTATAAAGACGTTCGTACTGTAGAATATCACTTTGGTTCTAGTAATTGAAGTGGCACTGAAGTAATTGATCCAAGAATAAAAAAGCAATTCTCACAAGTAAGTTTTTCTTTCTGATCTACATTGGTATCAGAGCCATGGTTTTTAATATTGCTTTTATGCAGTATATCTATTATTACATAAACGATAGATGTAAATTTTGTGTTAAAAGAATACTTCTATTGAGAATTTTAAATCTATAAAATTTTATGAAATAATTTAGTTTTGAATTTTTCTTTTCCATAATTAATTAGAAAAGACTTTCTGCATCACAGTTAATAATTTTATTATCAATTTATGTATGAATTGATGATGGAAATAGAGATTAAAAACTATTATTACCATTTTCAATTGACAGTAGCCAATTGGATTTTGACAATTAATAAATTGTCAATTTTTTTTAAAAATAACCATCTTTTCAAAGATATGTAACTATCATTGGGCAGTTAATATTATCATTGGGGTAGTCAATTAGGATTGCTAAGTAGTAGTTAATTAACTGCCATTTGACAGTTATTAATAATAATAAAAAAAGAATGAAAAACCGAATGAACACATCTATTGAAAGATGTGTTCAAGTTAAGGTTAAACACATCTTTTAAAAGATGTGTACATATATTAACTGCCATTCGGCGGTTAATATATATTAACGTTGTTAATATATAAACACATCTTTTAAAAGATGTGTGGCAGTTAGTATACATTAATAATTATTAATATATATTAATATTAAGAATAATATTAAGACAATTAATATTTTTTTTATTAATATAAATTGTCAAATTGTGGAGCAATTTATTTAATGTTAAAATAAATTGCTTAATTTCGGTATTTTTTTTAACATATATAATAATATATGCTTTAATTAAATATTAAGTATAACATTTATGTGCTTTTTGGAATATTTTGTTATAGTGGATAGGCAATAACAAATTGATCATTTATTGGGATATGCCTTTAATCCTGTTCACAAAATTCAAGAGCACATTGATTACATGTATCATTGGATGATTAGACTGACTATAAGTGGAGTTTGTGAATTCTACATGGAACATCAAATGTTAATCGTTCTCAATTCTCTACTTGAGGAATGGATGCCGGTGCGACTATCGTTGGAATATAAGCTGGAATCCTTAGATTTCAACAATCTCGCAAATGAAATGCTGCTTGAGAGGGAACGTCAGTATGCCGAAAAGGATATATGACGTACTGGAAGAAGCGCAGATCGTTTGGATGCTGCTGCTAAATTCATTCCATGGTTTGAGCAGAATAAACTTGGAGGAGATGACTTTGATGAAGTGGATGACGTAATTGGAGACCCTACTTATGTGCCTAAAATATAAAACAATTCTGAAATTTATTATTCTTAATATTGTAATTTTTTTTAAGATGAATGGTTGTTTAATTGTGAACTGAATATTTTATATAATTTAAGTTTTAATTACATTATATGCATATATATGATAATATATGCAACCTGATTATTGGGAGTTGTTAGTTGAAACTAATAACTATAATTTTGCACCCATTTAAATTTCCAATAATAATTAGACCATACAAGTAGAAATTGATTAAATGTTTAACATTCTTTTCATTTCTATTGTATGTGTTAGATTATTATTTGTTTAATTTGGAATGGAGTGGCAAAATATGTCAATTAAATTGTACTAGATACTAATATTTGTAATTGCTGTCAATAGAGCTTAATATGGCTGCATCTAAGAGCATTATTGCTGATTTGAACCATGGAGACAATTTAAGTGAAAAGAATTACGATGTTTGGCATCGTAAGATTGAGTATCTCCTGGAAAAGCAAGAAATGCTGGAAACAATCACATAACCGATGGCTGAACCTGAGCAAGGAAACACTGCTCAGCACAAGTTTGATATGGAAGCATATCAAACCTACAAGCGCAAAGATCGTGTAGCTTGCATTTTGATGTTGAGCAGCATGAGAAATGATATTATGCTACGTTTTGAAAGGCATCGTTCAGCTCAATCTGTTTGGGACGCAGTAAAGATTCAGTATAGAGGAACCTCTACTACTAGACTTCGCTAGCTAACCCTCAAATTTGATGGTTATAAGAAGTGCCAAAATCAGACAATGAGGCAGCATCTTACGGTCATATCTAACATGATTAGTGAATTAAGAGGTGCTGGACATGAGATGACTGATGAACAACAAGTCCAAGCAGTTATCCGCTCTTTGCCAAGCAATTGGGAACACATGCGTGTTAACCTTACCCACAATGACAACATCAAGACATATGATGATGTTGCTCGTCATGTCGAGCTTGAAGAAGATCGACTTCACGCTGAGAAGCCTATAAACGAGGCTTTTATATCTGAGACTAAGATGCGTGGAGCATATGGCTATAAATATAAAAAGGATAAAGCTAAAGGTCCCAAATATGGCAAGAGAGGAATAGAAGCAAGCAGTAGTGGACATAAGCACAAGCGTGGGAAACGCGGCGATAAGAAAGACAAGAATATGAATTGTTTCAATTGTGGTAAACCTGGTCACTTTGCTCGTAATTGCACTGAGCTAAAGGTAAAGTTTAACCACAATCATCCCTCTAACTTATACGTTAGTAGTTGTTTAATGCTTGCTGAATCTGTTCCTTTTTGGACTATAGACTCGGGAGCAACTGACCACATAGCAAGGGATCGAACAACCTTTGTGGAATTTTATCGAATTCCAAAGGGAAGTAGATACATATACATGGGGAATAATGCTTCCGTTGCTGTGCTTGGGATCGGTACCTGCAAACTGGATTTGTGGGGCGGTCACACACTTTATCTTCATGATGTGCTCTACGCTCTAGAAGTTCGATGGAATCTTGTGTCTGTTCTTGCTTTACTCCAATTGGGCTTTAATATTGCGTTTGTTGGTTATTGTGTAAAAATACATCTGGATAATATTTTTTATGGTTCTAGTTTTGTATTAAATGATTTTATGGTGTTAGACACTGTTAATGTATCTATTGATAATGATGCTTCAATTTATGTTGTTTAAAATTCCAGCACTATTAATGATAGTAATATCATAGCTTGGCATGCTAGATCAGGACACGTTGGGTAAGATCGATTGCATAGATTAGCAAGAGCTGGTCTTTTAGGATCACTTACCAAAGAGGAATTGTTCGTTTATGAGCATTGCCTTGTTGGAAAAGCAACTAGATTACCATTTGGCAAAGCTAAAAGAGCTAGTAGTCCATTACAGCTTATTCATTCAGACATTTGTGGCCCAATGAATGTGAGAGCAAGACATGGAGGAAATTATTTCATCACATTTATAGATGATTTTACACAGCTTGGTCATGTTTATTTGATCTCATATAAGTCTGAAGCATTGGATTGCTTCATTCGATACACCAATTTGGTGGAGAATAAACTAAGTACCAAGATCAAAGCTTTAAGAACTGATCGAGGACGTGAATATCTGTCTGACCAATTTAAAAATTTTTATGATGAAAAGGGTATAGCCAGACAGCTAACTATTCCTTATACTCCACAACAAAATGGTGTAGCAGAAAGAAGGAATAGAACCCTATTTGACATGGTTAGGTCAATGATAGCGTAAGCTAACTTACCAATTTTCTTTTGGGGAGATGCATTGTTAACTGCTGCTTACATACTTAATCGTATGCCCTCTAAATCTGTCTCATCCACCCCATATGAACTATGGAATGGTGTTAAACCTAATTTAGGTTATTTTCATCCATGGGGGTGTGCAACTTATATTTACAATACTTCTCATGAATATGGGAAACTTGGTCCTAGGGAGAAGAAGTGTATCTTTATACGATATTTTGAACATTCCAAAGGATTTGTATTTATTGGTGAAAAAGCTGATGGAAGAGTAACAGAGATTGAATCGCGTGATGTTGTCTTTTTAGAAAAGGTTTTTCCAAAGACAGGTGAGGTTGAAAAAGATTTTCAATTATATGAAATGGAAAATCTAGATTATGGCGAAACAAGCCATTCAGTAGAGGACTTAAATGAAAATTTTAATCCTCCTAGAAACACTAGGAGTGATATTTTATCTATTCCTTCTCTTATGGAGCAAGATCATGAGCAATCTCAACATCGAAAAAGCATTCGTGAACCAATTCCTCGTCGTCGATTTGAGATTGAGGGGGAAGCGTTCATGATTGCTCCATAAGATGATAAAGAACCTAAAACATTCAATCATACTCTATCTGGTCCTAAAGCAAGTGAATGGATTAAAGCTATGGAAGAAGAAATGGAGTCAATGAAAATTAAGTCTGGGACTTGGTTGATTTACCGTCAGGACGAAGATCTATTGGAAATAAATGGGTTCTTAAAATTAAACGTAAGGCGGACGGGTCAATAAAATGTTATAAGGCTCGACTAGTAGCGAAAGGCTACACTCAAGAAGAGGGAATTGATTATGAAGATACATTCTCACCATTTGTGAGGATTACTTCATTTTGCCTCATTTTAGCTATAGTCGCACATATGGACCTAGAGTTATATCAAATGGACGTTAGAACTGCGTTTCTCAATGGAGAACTAAATGAGGAGATCTATATGGATCAGCCTTTAGGATTCGAGACTAAAGGACAAGAGCGCAAAGTTTGCAAGCTTAAAAGATCCATATATGGTCTTAAGCAAGCCTCTAGACAATGGAACGTTAAGTTTCATCAAGCTATCCTTAAGGATGGTTTTACAATGATGGAAGAAGATCATTGCGTGTATTCAAAATGTTCTAACAATAGTTTTATAATATTGTCCTTATATGTTGACGACATCTTAATAGCTGGAAATAGCAAAGAGATGATTGATACTACTAAAAAGTGGTTAACATCAAACTTTGAAATGAAAGACATGGGTGAGGCCAGCTATGTACTTGGTGTGAAAATCATAAGAGATCGCGCTAAAAGGCTTTTGGGTTTAACTCAAGAGACTTACATCAAAAAGATGTTAGAGCGCTATCACATGCAAGATAGCAGACCAATGGACACCCCTGTTGATAAAAGTTTGAGCCTAAGCTGTGATATGTGTCCCAAGACTCTAGAAGAAAAGGAGAAAATGTCCAGAGTACCTTATGCCAGTGTTGTCGGTAGTTTGATGTATGCAATGATGTGCACACGTCCCGATATATGTTATGCCGTTAGATTGGTCAGCCGATATCAATCAAACCCTGGTCAGAAACACTGGATGGTAGTCAAAAGGATTCTACGATATCTGAAAGGAACTTCAAATTACATGCTATGTTACCAAGGAAAGAAAGATTTACGATTGATTAGTTTCTCTGATGTTGATTGGGGAGGAGATGTCAACCAATCCAAATCTACTTCAGGATGTGCTTTCTTACTTAATGATAGTGCAATACTATGAAGGAGCAAGAAACAATCTTGCATAGCCTTATCTACCATGGAGGCTGAGTATGTAGCTTGTTCCGAGCAACACAAGATGCTGTTTGGTTAAAAAATTTCCTGTATCATTTGAAAATTGTCAAATCAGCATCAGACCCAGTGACAATTTACTGTGATAACACTACTGCAATAGCTGTGGCCAAAGATCCAAAATACCATGGAAAGACCAAACACATCAAGATGAGATATCACTACATTAGAGAAGCAATTACTGAACAAGATGTGATCCTAAAACACATTTCTACAAATTCTATGGTTGCAGATCCACTCACAAAACCAATAGCAAGGGATGCATTTGTTAGACATGTGAGATCCCTTGGCTTATGTAGAATGTAATTAGTTTCAAGGATCATACGAAAGCTTACTGTGATTGAGTAATGAATAAATGCCATTAGAATATCATTTTATTCATTATTTGTTTCATGGATTATATTGAGTATCGTATAGTATAATTTGTTGAAGTATGTCGATAGACTTTGATTGGCTCACTCACATGAGCAATCACCTCTAGCACTTGTAAAGTGAGTAGAGATGAGACTATTTGAGTTTTAATGCTCAATAAGCGACTTGGGGGTAGTGGGAGCAATTTTAACTCAAAGTGATTATTAAAAAGTCACCTTGGTTGGGACCACGATGAGGTTCTTAGATAAAAGAATCGGCATGAATGAATTCCCGCCATTTATGTGTCTATTATGATTGAAGCCGAGTATGAAATTATTCATATGCCACTAATGAAAAATGAGCAAATGAGAATTTTCGATTTGAAGTCTATGTTTTTAGCAACAAGACTAAGACTCGTATAGTGTATTTCCTCTAACAAGGAAAGCAACGACATACACTTTTTGTCTTAAGAAAAGAAAAGAGTAAGCTCCACTATAACATGTATTTCATACTACATGTGCTAGCGACCATTACAGGAATAAAGAATGGATCCCTGCTTCTTTATTATGTGAATCCTGAAGATCATATCTAAGATCTCAAAATCTTACCCTTTGTGACTTTTGACTATATCATGAGGTGATGTATTAATGATCGCTACTTTAGAAGTATATCCTATGGTCATGGAATGATTCGACTTAAAGGAATACTCTTAGGAAAGCGAGTTAATTCAGATTTGATTGATATGAGAGCGAAAGAAAATGTAATTTTAGTTCTACACCGGCCGAGATCATATCACTTGAATAGATTTGATATGATTTAGAATACTTGTAATTGTAAGGATGGATTGAATATGAAATTCTTGAGGGATTGAATTATATTCAGTCATGTGTAACTAAAAATGCTTGGGGTATATTAGTACACTTTAAGGAATAATTAATTATGAGGTTGATGTCTCCTATATGACCTGTATTAGGTTTATATATTGGAGCTCCTTTCACTGTGTGCTTCAGGTCGCACGGTCCGTTCGTCAAGTATGAAATTCTTGTGCAAATTTGAAGTATAATGTATTAGAGAGATTTAGTCCTTCATGGGCGAGTGGGAGATGTTGGTTATTGGGCTAGGGCTGGTCCACCCATGATGGATGGGTCTGGTCCAAGTTATTAGAGGAGTTACTAAAGGAAGTAATCGCCTCCTCTAATCATATATAAAGGGACATAACCTATATGAAATTGTAACTTTTCATTATTTGAAATAACGTAGTTCTCTCTTTTTCTTCTCCCATCTTGACTCTCTGCATTGACTTGACAAGATTTACAAAGACGTTCGTATTGTGGAATATCACTTTGGTTCTAGTAATTGAAGTGGCACTGAAGTAATTGATCCAAGAATAAGAAAGCGAATTCTCACAAATAAGTTTTCCTTTCTGATCTACACTTTTAATCTAAAAATAACTCACAACAGCTAATTATGTGGACTTCTAAGGCTTTAACTATTCGATAATTGCTAAATAAATTCTTTTTCAGTAGTCGCAATTGAATAGCAGTAGAATGCGCATGCACATACTTTCCAGATACTTAAGTTTCTTTAATATGGATAAATTTAAGAAGTCGAGGGGGGAAGGAGAGGGAAAGAAACATGGAGTGAGCTAATTCAGAATTTCATTTGTTGAGTAAGCTGCTAAGTGCCTTCATCATTGGTTTTTGGCATAAGAGTGAACAAGAACGATACATAGAGTGTGGTTATTTCATGCTTAACCAAAGCATCATGAATCATGTTTACATGTTTAATATCACGCGCTAAATAAGACATGCCTTGCTTTAGGTTCTATTGTAGAATACATGATGCTGATTGAGCCCACGTCACAGGTTTTTCAGGCAAGCCCCAAAAGAAACACCATCCCAGAGTCCTAATGGGACATTAAGCTCACCAGGGAACAAATTTAAATTGCATCCTCTCAAGCATAGGCATAGCATATGACCCACTACTTCACTAGAACCAGGATGATTAGCTTCGCCTCCTAGAAGCCTTGTTGACCCACATCTCCACACATCTCGTCTCTAAACTGGACCAGGGGTCCATATGGCCCAACTTGGCAACACCCTGAAGTTGAAAGCAAACTTTGATTCCTTGAAGGCTAAGAGACTATTTGTTATTACAGCAACTGTTGCTTTTTTGTCCAACCTTTGGTTATTACTTCATGGAACCTGCCAATAAATGAGGTTTGAGGTGAAACAATTTTTACTTGCTTTTATTAAACCACTTATCCTGCCTTTTTTTACCTGTTGAAAAAACACACATATAAAAACAACTTTCTAAATTTTTCTTAGTTTAAGAAACATCTGTAAGAATAAAAGAGTTACAAACAAATTGTCTTTAAGAGTTTGTGTTTGCATAAATCTGCATTAAGTGCTTGACACCAGCAACAAAAGATTAATTTTTTTTTTTGGTGAATATGAATGAATTTCTTGATGAGATGAAAATTACAAAGCTTAGATTACACTCATGTGAAACCCTTTTTTTTTTTTTAGTTTCTAACTCATTTTGTAGCTAAAAAATTTATGGGTTTTGTTATTTTTGACCCGAGGTTTTTGATTTGTGAACAAGAAAGGCATGTATTTACTATTTGATAATTATTATCTTTTAAAAAAGTTAATCGATCATTTTCATACTAGTATTAATTTATTGAATGATATAGTAAAATGAAACATAAGGATGAATTTAATTGCTCTTGTTTTTTGTAGTTTAGTAATAAGCCAAAAATACATCATAGTAAAATACATAATCCTCTGTGAATGAATTATATTTGTGAAGAAATTGTAGCAAATGTAACGAGACAATAAAACCAGCAATGTAATTCGCATGGCTATTTTTACAATGCATTAATAATTAAATGCACATAAATGTAATTGTAAAATAAAAAATTAATTGTATGTTTTTTTTATCATTTTATTATCAACACCAATTTTAACCATAAATTTAACTAAACACATTAAACTTGCTTTTTGCTAGATAACAACTTAAACCAAGGTTTTAATCAAATACATATTTTAATCAAACCATTCACAAATAAAAGTGATTTTTTTAAACTTATTTTTTTCAAATCACAACCACAAAAGCTACCACAATACCAAACACACTTTAGCCTAGACCAGACAGACACATTTTGGAGTCAATTGTTCGTTCACCCCTTAAACGCATTACCTGTTAGTTTAATATGCATTGCAACCACTTGGTTGGTTACATGTGACAATATTATACTCGTGTAAATATATATTTATTATTAATAAAAACTTAATTTATTTTTAATATTCATGTAATGTTAGATTAATAAATCTAATATTTGATTTATGAATCTAGAGTAAGATAAAATTCATGGGATAAAAATGCTTTGCAAATGAAATCATAAAGTTGTTATAATTATAAGATCTTTATTATATCAAAGCATTGTTTCTAAAATGTTTTTGGTCGATACTTTCTTAAATATTGGACATTCATTATAGTCGTAGAGACTAATATATATCATGTTTTTTTATTTATGAAAGGAAGCAACTGTTCTTATAATTTGAGGTATAAGGGATACATAGAACTAATATATAGGTGCTTGGCATAAGATATGTATACTAAACTGACTCGCATGAGAATTTCATATGGAAAGATTATCCATGTCTATGGAAAGACTCACATGACGGTTATGTAAGTGATCCCTAGACTTGAGATCACTAAGAGATCTTATATAGAGAATGCTATACTTTGATCCTGTTACATGTTATTTTAATCGAGGTAACAAAAGAGCAGACATTGAGTATAACATGAACTATTTGAAGGTACTTGAGTGATCAAGAGATGATTCATCACCTTAGATAAATTATAAAAAATGTTTCATCTGTTCTCAAATAGAATTGACTGAGAAATTCTTGGCTAAGGTGGAATAAGATTTGAAAAGCGTTTCAAATCTTATTCAAACAATCAATGACTATTATGTAGAGAACAAACATAAATTAACATGACAGACATACTCCATGCTTTAATGTTAAATCAGAACATTATTGATGAAAGGATATTAATTACACTGAGAAACCGGTCATTAAAAAGTTAAGTCAAATCACTAATGACTTTTTTAATATTTAAAGGATTATGACACGTTGCTAGATGACAGACCTGATCTTATGTACCTGATATTCAAATATAAATTAATCAATCTCTCTCTCTTAAATAAAGATTTATGAAACTTTTTATTGGTGATTCATGTGGATTACCGTTGAAGGCTAAATAATTGCATGACTTGTGGTTTTCAACAACTTAACCTTTAAAAAATTATTCAAAGTTAAAAAAGATTATATTTTCAAATAATAAATCCCTGAACAACTCTAAATTTATCTGAAAAAATTCTAGAAACTCTCAAATTATTTATTTATTTTTATTATTTCCATTACATATATATTATTAAGGAAAACCAACATTACCCTCAATTCAAGTATCTATTAAGTATCTTCTACTCGCCACTCATCACATGAAAAGAAAGTAAATGCATTAAATAAAGGTACACCAACTAGCCACGAGTCTTATAAAAATTGGTTTTATGGTCATCAACAACAATACACAACCCACAAACCTGGAACTCAAACAACTTTTATAAAGAACCGTCATTTCTTTAGGCCGGTGTAAGTAGTGACACTCGATCCTATGAATGCAATTGTCGAAAACAGTTCAAGAACCGCCACGGTAAGCTAACCAATGCCTAAACTCTGATACGAGTATACGAGTACCTGAACCAGAGAGAGAGAGAGAGAGAGAGAGAGAGAGAGAGAGAGACGTCAGAGACTCAGAAGTTAGAACTCATATCAACCAACACAGCAGCTCAAATTCAACAGTATTTACGTAATATCAACAAATGTCGTCACATAAATTAAAGTTGTTTTTCACCAAATTCAACTACAAGTGCCGGAAATCCAAAGCCTTCATTACTAGTTTCAAGAGTGTGTGACAAAAATTCAAGAACTCTTTACCTTTCCACAGTGAAGATAATTTCTCAAAAGCCGTTACCTCTGGTGACTCCAAATCCAAAAAACAGAGCCACTCAGAGGTTACTCCTCAACCCCATGTAACAACAAAACCAAAAGGAAAATGTTAAACTCCGCAAAGCTCACCTTAAAACATCAAATACAAACACAATTCAGATATGGGCATACTGTACTGGAACACGCAAAGAGATAATACTTCACTAACATTATGTAAAAATCATATGAGAATACAGAGTTTGAATAGAGAGACCCTAAAAGAAACAGGAAATTGTGGCAGGGCAGGAACAAGAAGGTCGAGGTGGCGTATATACTGTGGGCAGAGTAAATATCGCATGTGCTAGGTTATACAGAGAAGGTATGCGTGGCAGGATTTTACTGATCGGATGGGGAACCGTCTTAGAAGAAAGAAACCAGAGTCTACTTGATGCGCTTCCGTCTTTATATAATTAATCAATCCCCGTGGTATTAAAAACAATTCATTTAATAATATCTTATTCTAAAAAATGCGTTTAAAAAAAAAAAAACTTTCCATCCAATTTACTAGGGTTGTTCATGGTCTGGTTTGGTCTAGTTTTAACCCAAAAATTCTACCAAACTGAAAAATAGTATTCCTTATTAATATAACCTTGACCGAACTGAGAACCGGTTCAAGCCAAACAGATTTTGTTCGATTCAAGTCGGTTTTTTAGCATTAAAAACTAGAAAACCTAGAAACCAATTAAATAAGCTTGTTTTTGTTGCTGCCATTGTTGTCAGTCGACAATGAAATAAACCGAGATCTTGGATTATTATCTCTAGCATTACAACCACCATTGTTGGTGGTTGATTGTAAGAGTGAAGTAAAGGTTGTGAAGGGCATTGCCATATGAGAAACCAGAGAGCAGATAGTGATTATAAGAGAAGGTGGAGAGATGTTGCATCAAATACTCAAAACTTAAAAATAAGATTTAATGTTAACATACGAGAGAAAATGAGAGAGAAGAGCATATAGGATAAGGAGCAGGAGGCAGGGAGGAGTAAGGCAGCTGGAAAGGAGGAAAGGGGAAGGGAAAGGGAGAAAAGTGGGAGGGGGGCAACTGGAAAGGAGAAAAGAGATAAAATGATTTAGGGTTAGGGTCTTCAGGTTTAGAATGTTTCTTTTTATACTTTTTTTTAAGTTATTTAGATTCAATTAGATTGGTTTGGTTTAGTCTGGTTCAATTGGTTTAAGCTTTTTTTAAACCAGAACCGAACCGGATCGGGTGATTTTTTTAATTTTTTAATCGATTTATTCGGTTTTTTCTATCGGTTTGATTTTTTCGGTTAATTTGTTTTTGGTTTTTTCGGTTTAATCGGTTGGTCGACTTTTTTGAACACCCCTACTATTTACTTATTTTGGTTACACTTTCTATTTATTAAAATAAATAAAAATAAAATAACATGAAATGAAATAGACAAAAAGGATTAAGAGTCTATTTAGTTTTTTGGTATTTTAAAAATTCTTTTGAAAAAAAATTATTATTTTTATTTTAAATTAATTTTTATTTATATGTTTCCAGATTTTTTGATATGCTGATATAAAAATAAATTTTGAAAAATAAAAAAAATATTATCTTGATATATTTTCAAGCGAAAAACAATCGCTACTACAATACAAAATGAACTTTTAAGCATATATTAAAGTATTTTTTTTTAATAATAATAGGTATTTTCATGCTAGTTGGAATATCAACCAAGATTAAATCTTCTTTTAATATGATATTAAAAACACTCCCTCTATCATTTACAAGATTTTAATAAATTCTTTTGTGTT
>Ga0325414_1005880_pt1 | contig 12973 bp, 14 predicted proteins | sample PopdelMetagenome_8_FD_206183 | JGI IMG/M metagenome (GOLD analysis project Ga0325414, IMG submission 206183) | Populus deltoides microbial communities from Bellville, Georgia, United States - Leaf-PdKOR-R3 | ecosystem: Host-associated > Plants > Phyllosphere > Phylloplane/Leaf | place: USA...
TATAATTTTACTTTTCCTCCTCTCTTTCTACCGTGTTTTCAACTGCCACCACCTCAGCACTGCCATGAACAACCACAACTCAACCTCCTCCACCAACCCATCTCCTAGTTGGCGACAAGAACCATCGTCGTCAATCTCTCCTTCTCCCTTTCCACCGTAGACTTCTTCTTCTTCATGCATTATAAGAACCCAGCCACCACTCCAGCATTGTCATAAGCCATCAACACTTCCATTGTCCTCAACCAGACTAGTGACACCTGTCGTAACCCCCACGCCAAATGAGCTACTTCTTCTTCCCTCCCTTCTCATCTGCATGCAAGACGTGAAATAAGTCATATCCTGCAATTGCTGGCTTCTACCAGCAGATGCAAACTGGGCTGGACCTATTTCGGCCCAGCCCAGATGGCTGCGTGAGGTCCAGCCGAGCCCTAAAAAAAGAGGTCAGGTCTGTTGGGCTGCCAGTCGGCCCTACCCAACCCAGTTGGGTCCGGCCTAAATGGTTACGCTGGGTCTAGCCCAAACCCAAAGAAAAAAGAAGAATGAGCCAGGCCTGTTTGGCTGGCCTAGCCCAATATATTAAATAATAATTTAATAATATAATAATACAATAATATTTAAAAAACTTCAAATTTCTAAAAGGGCATTTTAAAATATTTGTGGGTCCCTCGCGTGTTTTTCCAATAGTTTTTTTTATATAATATTAGGCTATAGACTTATATTGTAAGATATAGATCCAATATTAAAAATAATCGGTTTCCTCCAAAATTCAAAAAATAAAATTTCATTTTGAAAAACCAAAATGTTTTGTTTATATACATGCAACCAAATCCTAAAAGTTTTCCAAACATATTTTCTAAAAAATAAAAATGACAACATTTTCATCATGCTTTTTTTTAATAAAAAAAATATAAATATCATAACTATTTTATGGTTATCCATTAGGATTTGACCAGAATATAAAAAACCCTTCACTAATCATTTTATTCACTTTATATTTAAAGTGTTAAGGTTTAGCTATAGACTTTAATATTTGAGGGTGTAAAATTACATAGTAGAGTATACCCTAAGATATTAAAGATAAAAAAACAATAAATGAATGCAATGCTAAAATTTAGACTTTAGAGCGGTTAGGATTTAACCCAATAAGGTAAAGAATCTCTCATGAATGGAGATTTACCTTAGACCTTAGAAAAGCCAATGAATATAAACTTGACCTAGAAAAACAATCAAGCAACAATGCAGCTTACCTTAGGTAGGGTGCACTGGGGGTGATGCGTTTTCCCCTTATATAACTAGTCCTTTACCCGAACTCTCGCAAGCCACAAATTTCCTAGTAACCATAATACTGGTGGCAACTCCTGAACCTTAATCATAATTTTATGATTAAACTTAGAATTCTTTCCTTTCCTAATACCTCTTAGGAGGCTAACAATGCCATTCGACGTCGCTCCGTGACAACGACTCCACTGGGGAATGCCTTGTCTGGTTGGATTAACCTTTGCTTGTTTGCCTATGTATTTTTATTGGTCTATTTAATTTAATTTTAGCATGTATTTTTTTACTGTTGTAGCATTTTACTTCCTGTTCATGTATACGTACATCTGGTATGGATTAATGCCCTCATGCATTTTAATTTCATGAATAAACTCAATTCTAGGTTAGGTGAGGAGTAGTGGTTTGTCTTATGACTTTCAGTTAGGGTTTAAATTCGTGAAACATCCAACTATGAGCTGAGTGTTTACTCAGTAATAGCGGTCACACTGTGCCCTAACCATTCATTATAAACCCTTATATTGCCTTGATGTAAGGTGGTCACTGGGCAGTTCATAGATCTTTTGAGACCAATTAGAAAACTTAGCCCTTATATAATGACCTAGAACTTGCCTTTAGTGTATGAACTCCTTAATAATTCACTTTGTATTAGGGCAAACCAGATTAAAATCCTGAACTCTACAAGACTTTTTAGCTAAGACCATGATTTTCATGACCTTTTCAGAATTCGAGGAAAGATCCAAGATGATATAATTAGTTGAAGAGGATTGTCCAAGAACCAAGGTTAAGGAATTACCACACATAACCAAAGTACACTGCTTCATAAACAACATAAAGAAGTTGGTGCTAATTCTAGGTTACATAGATGGAAAAGTTATGGGAGAATTGCTTATTTGATAAGGATCCCAATTCATATTTCAGCAATCAAAGCTTGGATCCATTTCTAGGATCTGGGTTGCAAATGTTTCACCTTCGAGGATATTGATATGGCCACTAACATTGAAAAGTATGCCCAGATCTTGAGTTTCCTAAATGACGATCATAAAATGTATTTTAGGCAAAAAAAATTGAGAGTACAACTGTAGGGGTTGCAAAACTATTGCATTTAGAACAAGTTGATCTGTATAGGATGTCTAATAGAGGGTTTAAGTGGAAGATCATTGAGAATAAACTGAAGACAGATAAAGAAAAAGGAAAGTTGGGCGAAGAAAGGTATCAAATAATTGCTTTTGCCATTTTTTAGTTAATTTTGTTTTCCTCATTAGCTATTGGGATTATTAGCATTGAAGCTGCTAACACCTTTATTGAGTATGAATAGGTAAACAATAACCCCACTTCAAATATCTCGGCTAAAAATTTCCTATCTCTAAACCATTATAGATGGCATGAGAAAGAAGCTTTTTAGTGTTATATTCTTCTATTATTCATGTGGATAGTTAACCACTTAAAGGCCTCTTGGGTTGGTTCTGAATGAAGAGTGGAATGACTTGGATGAAAAGGCATAGGTAAAAAAGTACCAAGCACTCCTTTAGAGTAATTTCAAATGGAAAGCTCATTGGGTAAGCAACCCAACTTATCTTATGAGCTGTGGTGACAAAGAATGTGTTTCATTAATCGGTTTGACTGGTTATATCAAATATTCACCCTCATTGGCAGCCAAATAGTTTGGAGGAGTATAGTACGTGTCAAGAACCCGGGGGTTGATGGAGTATACCAGTTTGTTTAAAGAGGCTAATTCTTTAGCCAAGCTACATGCCATCAGAAGTGATAGGGGGCAACATGTTTTAGTCCACAAAGAGAAGCAATAAGGGAGCCCTCAATTAGCCCTAATTACTTGGCGTAGAGGAATGTTGGCTTATCCAGGATGCTCAAAGGGATGAAAAAGCAAAGCTAGATGCAAGATAGGCCATCCATCGTCATGGAACCCAAAAGAAAAGGGGTTAATAATAAGGAGAACCCGTAAAAAGAGTTAGATAAGCTGAGGATTGAGCTCAGCAACAACAAAAATCACCAGAAATTCCTGAAAGATCAACTCCTAAAAAAAAAGAAGATAAAGGCCCTCTTGAACCAATAGTTGAGAGACAATGATGAACAAATTGCTGAACTAAAGAAGAATCAGCACGAGATAGATAAATAGTTGGAAGAAAAATGAGTCAAGTATGATGACCTAGTAAAAAAATATATGATGATAAAGGAGGAACATGTGACTCTAAAAAGGCCTTAGAAAGTAGAAAACGTACTGACAAGGAGTTTATAACTTCTTTAAAGAAAGTTAAGGATCACTATAAATTAAAATAGGAAGCTGAAAAAAAAAAGAACAAATTAGTTGATCTCACCATGGAAGAAGAAAGAAACTTTAAAGCTTGATACCAAATCTAGGCTAATGATGAAAAAGAAGCAAGAAGGGTAGTTGAATCAAATATAAGGGAATACCTGGACAGAATAAATGCCCTAAGAGACCAAGTTTCCATAATACAGGCTGAGCTTGAGTCTTGGGAAGAGGAAGCGAAGAAAATGCAGGAGCAATTCGAAGAGTGGCAGGACTACATCAATAGCTTCGATGTACATCTAAATACCAAGGTAGCTAAACTTGACATAAAAAATGAAGAACTATAAAAGGCCCGAAACCAAATCCAACAACTAGAGAAGATGGTTCAAGTACTAGAAAGGAACAATGAATCATTAGTCGCTAGTAATGGAACATTGCTTCAAGATAACACTTTCTTCCACTATAAGATTGAACAAACTGACAGGCTAATTGATATGGTGGCCTAGAAGACAAATGAATTACGGGTGAAAGCTTTTAGGATTGGCAACAATATCCACAGATATAAAGAATATTTGAATGAAGTCTTTTTTTTTTTATCAGGAATGTAGCCAATAAAGGAGTAACTTTTGAGTACAAAAGACTCTTTGTATGAACCACTTGCTCTTGATAAATGAAATAGGCCAAGGCTCACTTTTTGAGTACTTTAATAATGTGTGGGATTCAATTGATCTAAGGACTTAGGTAAAACCTCTTTCAATTTATTAGATTACAGATTTAGATTCTACTCGTGATTGACAAAGAAGTTATGGATTAGCTTTTTTAAATAAGTTAATCCATATCTGATGTACATGTGCATACATTTGCATCCACATATATCCATTCATTGTAAATAATATTCATACATGTGCCAGGTTGAAATATAAGTCCCCAAAGAGCTTCAATCCACAAATTCTACAACACTTAACTTCAACAAAGAAACATGGAAGATGAAGAGCATGCTTATGGTGATGCTCACTTCTAGGAAGAGTTGGATTCTTTAAAGGTTAGTGTGACTCGCTCCACCAGCTTACTCGAGCAAGTACTAAGAAATGCCTCTAGTAAGGTCCTTCAAATAAACATACAACTATTGTTCAAAATTAAACAGCAACTCAACCTGAAGAGATAATAGGAGAACAAACTCAGGATCCCCAACATAATCTAGCATTTATGCAATCAACAACATCAGCACCAGCACCCACAATCATAGATACATTCGCAAATGAATCTTATAAGACAAGATCACTTAACAATATTGATCAAGATAAAAATTGCAGCACTAGAAACCAGTATAAGGGCTCTTGAAAGGGTAGACTTGTATGACCTAGTTAAGGTCGTAGAGATGTGTCTAGTCTCGAATGTGGTAGTACCAAAGAAGTTTCGAGTTCCTAAATTCATCAAATATATCGAAACACAATGCCCTATTACCTATCTTAAATCCTATTGTAATAAAATAACAGAAATAGTATATGATGAGAAACTATTGATGCATTTTTTTCCAAGATAGTTTGAATGGAGTGGCATTGAGTTGGTACATGAGACTAGACAACATTAAGATCTGTAAATGGAAAGATCTGGTAGATGCTTTTTTCAAACAATACAAGTACAACATGGACATTGCTCTTGACAAGACTAGTTTGTCCAATTTGGAGAAAAGGGATAAAAAAGTATAAGGAAATACGCCCAGAGGTGGAGAGATTTGGTGGCACAAGTGCATCCCCCACTCTTAAATAAAGAAATGATTACTTTATTTGCCAATATGCTCAAGGTGTTGTCCTATAAGCATGTGATGGGTAGTTTGGCATAGCAATTCACTAATATTGTGACAATAGCAGAGCGTATAGAGCAAGGAGTGATGAGTGGTAGAATCTCCGTATCCATGGAGAAAAAGGGCTTTAGAGGGGAAAAAAAAAGGTTGATCACATCGAAAGTGGTTATAAGGGTAAAGAAAATCCAACTCGAAAGATACAACACTCAATCCCCTTCATCCCATATCCCTAACATCAACCTCAACTCCTTAATCCCTGTCAGAAAACCTAAACCCCAAAACAACCAAGTAAAAAACCAAACTAAAAGTTTTCCAAAGAAGAACTATCAAATAACCTAAGAATAATTACCTTTATTATTACTATCTCTAAATGAGATGTACAAAAAGTTACTAAGCATCAGACAAGTAGCTCCCATACCTTTGACGCCCCTACAACCACCTTATCCTAGCTGGTACAAGTCGGATCTCACTTGCGAGTATCATGTTGGCATTACAGGACATAACATTCATACTTGTAATGCCTTCAAAAGAAAGCTCTTATAATTAATCAAAGCTTGGTGGATAACATTCAAAGAAACCCCAAACATAAATATAAACCCTCTACTCAGTTATGCTTCATGTAGTGGGTTGGTAAACATGCTAAAAGTAGAACACCCAAGGAGCTTGAAGGTGTCAATGGATAGAATCCAAGGAGCTTAAAGGTGTCAATGGATAGAATTTACTAGATAATGGTAAATACGAGGTACAAAGGAGGTACTATGAAGTGTTGCAAGCATCACAGTAAAGAAACCCAGTTGATGAATCATTGTGAAGGCTTCCGCATCAAAATAATATGAATGATGAACCGAGGATTGCTTCGAGTTGAGAAAGCAATGGTTGAATAGGTGTTTATGATGGAGGCACCTAATAAAGAAATGTTTCGGGTGCAGTTCAATACAGGCGGGTCGCCTTAAGTTACTCTTGTCTAAAACAACAGTAACACATAAAAGAGATTATAGTGCCCTGCCATATAACTATAAGTACTCCTTCCAAAGCACCTAACAACCACCTGTTTTTCAAGCAAAAAATCGGAGGCTTGACTCGTAGTGGCAGATGTTTTACTCCAAAAGAGTTAGAGAAACAAAGGAAGACTATTAGGAAGGAAGTGGTTGATGTGATAAAAGAAATAAATAAACCTATCACGAAAGAAGAAACTAATGAATCCTTGAAGTTGATAAAGCGCAATGAATACTATGTTGTTGAACAACTTAAGAAAACTTCTACTAGGATATCACTGTTGTCTTTGATTTTAAACTCCGAACCATACAGGAAGGCTCTATAGAAAGTGTTGAATGAGACATATGTGCCTTACGACATCAATCAAGAAGCTATGGAACATATAATAGGAAGAATCCATGCCTCAAATTACATGCACTTTACTAAACATGAACTGGGACCTAATGGTACTAGGCACAACAAGCCACTGTACATCACAGTGCGATGTAAAGATATTTTGATTGGAAAAGTACTAGTCAATAATGGTTCTGCACATAACGTGCTGTCGAAGCATATGTTGAAAAAAATACATGTCGATGAGTCACAAATAAAACCTGGTGCCATGATAGCGAGAGCGTATGATGGTTTGTCAAGACAAATAATGTGGACCTTGAAAGTCGAGTTGTACGTAGGGCCACAAATATTCCTAGTGACATTGCAAGTAATAGACATTTACCCATCCTATAATATATTATTAGGGAGGCCATAGATTCATATAGCTGGAGCAGTGACTTCCTCATTACACTAGTGTTTGAAATGCATAATGAACGAGATGTTGATAACTATATAAAAAAAAAAGACAATTTCCATGATTAGAAATGTAGCTCATACCCTTCATCAAGGTCAAAAACTATATAAATGGGAATATTCACGCCTTTGAAATCGTGAATGTTGAATGGGTTCTTGAGGATGCGGTGCTGAGAAAGCCAGAAATCTTGGAAGTAGCAAAGATGATTGCTAAATACTTTTCAAAGAATGGGATTCCTTTCCAGTATGATCTTGACACTAGAATGCCTGGACGGATCAGCATGATAAAGCTAAATGTGCAAATCAAAAGTTTAGGCTTAGATATAAGCCCAAGAAAGATGACTACAAGCGAGTTGCCTAGATTAGAAGGAATGCAAGAATGGTAAAGATTGAAGGAAGAAAGCAAGAAGAACTTGTCATCCCACCACTCCAAGCATCTTTTCTAAGGTTTGTAAAGGTGATTAGGTCTAGTATAACAAATCTTTATATCAACAACCTGAAGTGCCAAGAAAACGGACTGATAGAGGAAGCAAAGATAGAAATAAAGGATGAAGTATCGCTGCAGCTTTCCATCCACACCATTGATGAACCCTTTGTAAAAGCTTTTGTGTGAAGATTGGCTGAAAGAAAGGTATACCAGAACTGGAAGATGGAGTTTGCTCCTGTTGTGTTCAAAAAGTAATTGCTCTTGTTTGATCATGTTGAATGTTTTGACTTGTTTTGGTTTTGTTGGTAATTTGGCTCATAATGCCCGCAAGACTTTCTCTGTTAAATGAGCCCTTTTGTTTTAATAAAATCATGCATTTTCTTTTGTCCATAATGTGTTTCATCTATTTGTCTCTTTGCAAATAACACACCTTCACAAGCACACCTTACATTGATGGTAAAAAAAATAATAAGAGAAAGAGCATGGAATTCGCAGCCATCAAAGATAGATCTGGCATTTTGCTAGTGTTGACCTTCAACCATTTTGACTTGAATATCTTGAGTTAGAGAGATTCATTTGATGAAAACTTAATTTTGTTGGATTCCTGACTCAAAGACCTATCAGCCTATAAAAGTTTAGTAGAAAAAAAGCTCACGTGATAGAGATATAATTTTTCTAAGACGACTCATAAATTCTGCAAGCAGACAAGTTTTATGAAGAAACAAGTTCAATTTACTTCCTAAGCATCCAAACCGACATCCAAGTCTTTATTTGGGCAATTTAACTCCTCAAAGTCCAAAATCAAAGCTTGAGGATTTTATGCAAGACTATTTCTTTTTTTTTTTTTAGAAAAATAGTTATTGCATTACTTAAATGTAAATTGTTTACTTAGAAAATGACTATATTTTTAGGGAAGTAGGGATTAGGGTTTACTATAAAATAAAAAAGAAGAGAGAAAGGAAGAGAGGGGCGGCCAAAAAAGAAGAAAAAAACTCCATTCTTTCATCATATACCTAAAATCATGTATTCATCTTTTCTCTTGATTAGTTCCTTAATAGACATGCAAGGCTAAGTTCTTTTTCTTGGTTACAAGGACATAAAAACCTTTGGATTTCAAGAACCGTGAGATCTATTTTACCTTTTCTTTTCTGTTTATATGATGAGTATGAGTACGTTTGTTTTCCTATGCTTATTTCCTATGATTGTTTAGTTTGATTGCTAGAACAAACTTTAAGTTATTATTCTAATCAATCTATTTTTAAGTTTGCTATCAAAACCGGAGTTGTGATATATAAACTTGTGAAGTAACTGAGTTTAATAATTGTGGCGGATCTATATTATTAATCTTAGGAAAAACATTTGATCAAATCAAACATAGACTGTAAACAGTTATGTTGTCTAGTTCTTAAAACTGTCATTGAATTAAATTACTGGTGCAGATACTGTAATTATTTAATAGTTAGGGTTAGTTACATTGCGTATCAATTAACTAACTAATGTTAAGAAAAGATAAATATTCAAAATATAAATTGACGTTTCATTTCAATGATCAATTCTGATTTCTGTAGGTGGATGTCTACTTGAGACCAAGGTTTGTTCACTTGATAAATTTTAGATTTATTTAAGTTAGCTTGATTGTTTCATTCTATTTACCATAGCATAGCCTAGATAACTTCACCCCCCCTCAATTTCATATCTTTTAGCATAAAAACCTGACCAAACCTTTCTCATGGGATCGACCCCTTACTTGCTCTATACTATCTTGTTTATTTAAGCTAGGATAATTAATTTATATGACCGCGACATTGCCACATACACTTTCAGGAATCCTTAAAGTCCCAACAATTCATAAAACCACAGTACTAAGAATAATTGACCAAATTTTGATAATATTGTTGCAATGAGTGATAAAGAATAGAAAGAAGAAGATATGAAAGAGTTTACCAAGTTGATAGAAAAATCTAAGAAAGCCTAAAAACCTGTTAGTAAGGAGCAAGAAGTCATCAATTTGGGAATCGAGCAAGAAAAGAGGGAGTTGAAGATTGTCACTCTTGTTACAGCTGAAGAAAAAAATAGGCTAGTCTCTCTCTTACATGAGTATGTAGATATTTTTGCTTGGACTTATACAAATATTCTCGGTTTAGACATTGACATAGTGATACACAGGATTCCTTTAGTAGAGGGTAAACCATTTAAGTAGAAAATTCGATGAATGCGCCCAGATATACTACTTAAGGTAAAGGCAAATATGCAAGATAATGGGATGCAAAATTTTTAAATGTGGTCCACTATCCTTAATGGGTAGCTAATGTGGTCGTAGTCGCCAAAAAAGATGGCAAGATCTGGGTATATGTGGACTATAAAGACTTGAATAAGGCAAGCCCAAAAGAAAACTCTCTTTTGCCTCATATAAACATTCTGGTTGATAATGCTACAAAGAATGCCACATATTCATTCATGGATGGATTTTTTTGGTACAATCAGATTAGAATGGCAGAGGAAAACAAAGAAAACACTACATTTATCACGCTCTAGGGGACATTTTGCTATAAAGTAATGTCATTCAAATTACAGAATATCGGGGCTATATATTAAAGAGCAACGATCACCTTGTTCCATGATATGATGAACTGAGAAGTGGAGGCCTATGTGGATGATATACTTGCAAAATCAAAGAAAGAAGAAGATCACGTGCAAGTATTGAGGAGAGTGTTTCAAAGGCTACGAAAATACCAGTTGAAACTGAATCCTGCAAAGTGCTTGTTTGGGATAAGGACGAGAAAACTGTTGGGTTTTGTAGTAAGTAATCAAGGAATAAAAGTTGATCTAAACAAAGCCAAAGCCATCTAGGAAATGCTAGGACCTAAAATGGAGAAGGAAGTGAGAAGTTTCCTTGGGCATCTGAACTATATAACTCGGTTCATATCTCAGTTAACGATGAGAAGTAAGCTAATTTTCCGCTTGCTCAGGAAGAAAAATCATGTAGTATGGGACAATAATTGTTAGGAAGCCTTTGACAAGATAAAAAGTTACTTGTAAAACCCGCCACTGCTAATACCTTTAACACCAGGAAGGCATTTGATCTTGTATTTGACAGTGATAGAAACAATTATGGTTTATATGCTGGGTTAACATGACGAATCATGAAGGAAAGTGCAAGTCATTTATTACCTGAGTAAAAAATTCAATGTTATACTACACAACTTGATTAATCTTGAAGGTAGATCCGCTCAAGTACATCTGCGAAAAGCCTTACCTTTCAAGTAGAATAGCAAGGTGGCAAGTGTTGTTAGCAGAATACTACATTGTATTTATGATAAGAAAAATAGTAAAAGAAGGTGTAATTTATGACCATCTTGCAGATCATATCATGGAAGACTATAAGCCATTAAATTTTAACCTCTCTAATGAAGATGTGCTGATAATCAAGAATAACAGTGGGGAGAGTGAATGATGGACCCTTTACTTTGATGGTGCAATAAACATATCAGGAAATGAGGCTGACGTAGTAATAATTTTTGTAGAAAAGAAGCAATACCCTATTTCAGTAAGGCTACAGCTTGAATGTATCAATAACATGACCGAGTATGAGGCCTACATCATTAGTCTGGAAGCTGCTTTAGAACTCAAAGTTAATAAGCTTGAAGTCTTTAGGGATTCCATGCTAATCATTTGCCAAGTAAAAAAAGGGTGGCAAACCAATGATGAGAAGTTGAAGCCATATCAAAACTATCTCCTAAAGTTAGCCAATGAATTTGAAGAGATCAAATTCACCCATATGAGCATAGATAAGATTTAGTTTGTTAATGCCTTAGAAACCCTAGCTTTAATGACACAAGTTGTTACTAGGGGTAGGATCCAACTAATAGACATCAAAGTCAAAAACCTCCAAGCTCATTACTGCTTAATTAAAGAATCCTTAAATGGGAAACTGTGGTATTGTGACATCAAGAGGTTTCTCTAGCATAGAGAATACCTTTAAGGGGCTTCTAAGACAAATGAGAAAACTTTCATAAGAATGACCATGAACTTTTACTTGGATGGGGAAATCCTATATAAAAGGTCATTTGACGGAACTCTACTTAGGTGTTTGAATGAAAATTACATTGGGCAAGCCTTGAAGGAGATCTACGAGGGGATCTGTGCCACCTATGCCAATAGCCATATAATGGCAAGGAAAATGCAAAGATCAGGGTATCTTTTATTGACCATGGAAAGAGACTGTGCAGACTATCATAAATGCCAGATATATGGTGATATGATAAATGCACCTCCTGTACCTCCACACCTCTGTTCAATATGACCTTGCCTTGACCTTTTGATATATAGGGTTTGGATATCATAGAGCCAATCAATCTTAAAGTGAGCAACGAGCATAAATTCATTTCGGTGATCATCGCCTACTTTATTAAATGGGTAGAAGTAAACTCTTACGCCCATGTAACACAGAAAGTAGTCAAGAAATTCATTAAGAAGGATTTGATATGTCATTATGGTTTCCAAACAAGATTGGTAACTGATAACGCTTAGAATTTCAATAGAAAGTTGATTGTTGAACTCTGCACTAAATTGGAAGATTAAACATCTTAACTCTTCCCCTTACAAACCAAAAATGAATAGAGCGGTCGAAGCAGCTAATAAGAATCTCAAGAAGATCATTTAAAAAATGGTGGTTACTGACATGACCAAAAGATTGATGTCTTCTCCCAAGTACAGGAGTGTCGGAGTAATAAATAATCCGGCAAGACCGGGATCGAACTACAGGGAGGTTAACTGTATAAACTACAAATAAAGAAATAGATGATAATAGAAAAGGAGTTGAAGAGAGCTTTGAGATGTGATGTTGATGTAAGGATTTAAACAAATATAAAACAATTGTCAAGGTTAGAGGATTCACTAATGGTATTTCAAATAAGTATAATATAAACTCTTTTTATTACTCAACTGGAAACCACACACAAAGAAGGTTCCAATCGGATTATAAATTGTTAACATGATTACATTAGTTATCTTATTCAAATAATGTTAATACTTATAAATGTTGTCAGGTATTCATGATGTTAATTTATGTTAACAACAAATCAAGTTCCTTTCATAGCACAAGTGTCGGTTATATCATACAGTTGGGCTATGAAAGTGCCAAGTATTTGTTGTACCAAGGGTTATATAACATAAATCTAGATTAACCATTTAACAAGCAAAGTATTAAGAGTGGATAAGATAACAAATACAAAACATGTTAGTATCAAACATTAAAGTCCATGTTGAGTTTATATTATACTTATTCTTACACCATTAGTGTATCTTTTTCACCTTGACATGATAAACTTAGCTAAACATATGAAGAAGAGAAACATTGTAAAAGTCCGACTGTATGACTCGATCAATGTTAAAAGATTCCAACATATCCTCTTTATTT